>ERZ827181.12-NODE-12-length-242845-cov-14.601017_pt1 | contig 242845 bp, 198 predicted proteins | sample MGYA00519778_ERZ827181 | MGnify/ENA primary metagenome ERZ827181 (study PRJEB31778, sample SAMEA3449273) | human gut metagenome | biome: human gut; feature: human-associated habitat; material: faeces | place: United Kingdom | collected 2010/2012 ...
TTCGAGTGTATTTATTATATTTATCATAGTTTACTTACCTCCAGGAATTTCATCTAAATTTGCCGGACGCACATTCTTACCTTCATGAATGTGCGGTCCTGATATATTACCAATATCTCCTTTTTTGTTAAAATGTGAACCATTTCTATCAAATCTTTTTTCTATCATCCATTTATTTGGATTGTTAGGATTAGATTGCGGTTTAAAAGTAATATATCTGTTAACACTACCATCACTATTCATTGTAAATACAGTATGTGCAGTATCCCTATCTTTTGCAGGTTCTAAAATTCGCTTATGCCCCTTTTTACTACCTTTTATGTTTTCTATTGTCGCTTTTTTTTCGATTTTCTCTACAACTTTTTTTGAAGATTTCTTCGAAAATTCTTTAAAAACTTTTCTTATATTTTTGGCAACATTTTTGATCGCCTCTTTAGCACCTACCTTTAAACCTCCAGTTCCGCCAACAATAGTTACTGCATCGGCAGCCATTTCTGCTCTATCAGACCAAAGTTTTTGTTGCTCAAATGTACCAGCGTTTGTTGAATATGCACTATATCCAACCCATCCCCAAACCCTGATTCCTGATATATCTTCATCTGCCAATCCATAGGGATCGAATCTGCCCCATGGGTTGTTGCCGCAATAGGCGTAACAATTTAAACCGTCTATGTATTCCAGCGGATCGGGAGATATAAAGCCAGTTGCGCTTGTTGTTCGCCACCGTCGCCCTTCGTTTATATACCCATCGCGATACTTTGTATTGGATCTATACCGGTCGGAAGGTGAAATACCGTATGTCTCTATTATCGCACCAAATGCCTCATATAGATACTGTACGAGTATGGAACATTCGCTGTCCGTCGTCGCTACTATGTCTCCGCGCAAATTGTAATGCTTATAGTTTAGCCCGCTACTATCCGCATTCTCTGCGTACAATAACCCTCCTACGCCGCCGCCCATATCCAAACCGCGATAAAACCTTAGCGTATTGCCTTCATCCTTCTCCAATACTGATGTACCACCCGAATAACTCATTCTCACCGTCTCTACATTTTCCCCGTCAGGCAATTCGCGCTCTATCCTCCCCATTAATCTTCCGCGATAGTCGTACTCATATTCTATTATCCGCTCTTCATTCTCTATTTTTATCATTCTACCGAATCCGTCAAACGTATAATTTATTATATGCTCTTGATGACCTACTGGCGCATTATAGTAAAAACTTATTATTTGCGCCATATTTCCCATTTCATCATACCCATATCTTGCCTCCATGCTATCTCCCGGAAAATAAATTGTCTTCCCTACTTGATTCAAGGAATTCATCTGGGTATGTGACCTTCCCCCAGTTACAAAACGCACACCAGGTCCAGGTATAACAACGTATTCACTCCATCCGTTATAATTGTCAGCATCATCATACGAATGATCCCACTCAGGTTGCGCCGTATACATATCTCCGTCCACTTTCATTTCCTCTTTTACCATACGGTCATAATCGTCATAGGAAACTAATAGCAGATGCTTATTCTCAGCCGTCTCTTGCAATATATATCTTACGTTACCGGCGGCGTCGTATTTGTATTCGCCTGTTATTACACTCGTGCCGTCGGGCTTTTTAGATGTGGTGGAAGTCAGGCGGTTTAAACTGTCGTAGGTATTGGTTATAGTTATGCCGTTCGGATACATCTGCTTCACTATATTACCGTTGAGATCGTATGTATATGTTGTGACTCGCCCCTTCTCGTCCGTCAGCTTCTCAAGACGATTGTTGCTGTCGTACTTTACTTATCTCAATTTCTAAATAGCGTTATATACAAATAGTGTCCGTTATGCCCATGAGCTATCTTTTTACTTAATATTGCAACATTTGTAAAATTGTCCTTATTGCATAAGGCTTAGATTTTTTACAAAACCTTCGAACAATTTCGACAATTTTCCTACCGACGCATATCCTATAAATACTTTCTCATCTTCAAAGCAGGCAGGTTCATTATTTTCTATATCATACTTATAGAAATCGCTTTCAGATATATATTCTTCTTCCGATTTAAAATTATCATAATTGTAATCTAAATCATAATAATCTACTCTCAACTCCCATTTGCCGCCTTTTAAATTTAAATTAGTCCCCGCACTATGTTCCCAATCTTCATTACAACTTTCCACATACCAATCTTGATAACTCTTTAGAATATCATTATTTCCATATTCTATAAAATCGCTCCCTAAATATTCCTTTAGATATTCAAACATTATGTAAAAGGACTCTATCATATTCTTCTCAGAACATGCAAATCTCAATTCATTATCCCTTATATACAAATGAATCCAATCTTCTTCCGACCTTTCTATTTGTTTTATCGTTGAATCCTCCGCAAGTCTTAGACCTAATAATGATATATTTAGGGAAAAATACCAACCAGGATTATCTACATTATGAAAATTTATGTTTAAACTTTTATCATTCTTTAAAGTTCTTATTAGCTTTTCGAGTGTATTTATTATATTTATCATAGTTTACTTACCTCCAGGAATTTCATCTGTTTTTTCGGATACGCCTTCTTTCATGAATGCGCACTCCTGAGTTTTTCATCGGCTCACTTAAAAAATAACTATTAGTATAAAACATAATATGTGTATAAGTCGAAAAATCCAAAAACTTAATATATATTTATATATAAATATATAGCGAAGTAAAAATAAAAATATTCTTTTTATTGCAAAAAATATTGCAAGGAAGGTATTAGAAAATATTTATATGCCGACAGATTTTTCATCCTATTCCATTTTTTATTTGAGGATTGCCTTAGAAATGAATGTATTAGGCAATATAAATTGTAAGAAGAACTTTCGCCCTATAAAAAAGCTTTCTTTCAAAAAGACGTATTCTTCTCTATAAGTATATAAATTTCCACCACAAAGGGCTTAAATCCAACGCGCTTTGCGACGTGTCTTTTAAAGCATTTGGCTCAATAGAAACCTTTATTTAAATATACCTTTAATTGTGCAACAATTCTATTAAAGCGCCGTTCCTCGCGCTCACTCCCATGACATAGAAAATTCTTCGTCTTTAAAAAGCGCCGCAAGCCCCGTAATTTGCTTTAACCTTAAAATCTCGTCGGCGCTCATTCCCAAGTGTTTTGAAATCCATGCGTCGGATTTCCCAAGCTCGGAGAGTTCGGCCACGATATTGCTCATTAAATCCACGTCGTGAGAGCCCCTCGCACGGTTGTGCCTTATTGTCGAGGCTATGCGCTCGCCAAGCGGCCTGTCTATTACCGAAACAGGCAGCATACCGTTCTCCCTATCATAGATATCCTTATAATTTTTCATTATGAGATACCGGTGAAATCCGTCCACTATTTCATAGACATCTTTGTCCGCTATATAGTAGCAAACAACCGGCTGCGTGTAGCCGTCCTCCTTTATGGAAAGATACAGCAGCTTCATTTCAGGCGGCGCAACCTTATTTGGGTTATACGAATTTGCCTGCACCTTCTCCAAAGGAACGGCTTTTACTTTGTAAACCGGACTCTCATAAGTTTTTTTCATAAATTCCTATATTTTTCTATCAATTGTTTCATTCGCTCCTGCTGATGTTTCGTCTGCGAAAAGCTCAGACCCACGCATATGTAGTCGTTTTTCAAAATGCATGCGCACATTCTTCTCCAAGTCGGAGCAAGCTTTTTTTGCTCAAGCCCATTGTCGAGGCAATCGGGAATGCGCTTGTACCTGACTATCGTTTCAAGATAAGGGGATTTTTTGTCGGTCGCGACAGCCTCCGGAGGGAGTTCCTTCAAGCTCTCTTCGTCAACCGGAGATCCTTTTCGATACCACCATAGCATAAACTTTTTAAACTTTTTCCTATAATGGTTTGCCATTTCTTTTGGGAGGGTCGCAAGAAGCATTTTGCAATAGCTTTTCCACGTGTGCCCCTTTGGCAGCTTTACTTTTCTGTATCCGAGTATCCTATTGCCGCAATATATATTGCCAAAATTTGCACCGCTTACGCGGTTGACAACCTTCGCCCAAGTCGCAGGCTCAATTACCCTGTACAGGTTTAAGCCTATTCTCTGGTCGTCGCCGTACGGCTGGCATATCCGTTGGGAAGCCAACGGCACGCCTGCCTTATAAAACTGGTCGTAGAGCGGATTGTATTTCCATCCGAGCTTCGCATTACCAATCCATACGTCCCTGACATTCCAGTCGTATATAGGATATACGTTGTAAAATTCTCCGCTAATTTTAGTAGTCCAGTTTTTACCGCACATTTTACCTTTAATGCGGTTTTTTATAGTTCTATACCGGTTTAAACTTTCGTCCGAGCGTATTCCCACAAGGCACGCTGTTTTTTTGCCGTTTGAATACCATTTCCCAAATTCGGGAACAAATTCTTCAAACTCCATCTGTTTTCTGAAAAACGGGAAAAGATTATTTTTTTCTGTAATCACGCCTGGAAAATCCGGATATTCGCGAACCCATTTATCTCTATTGTCGATGTCCCAGCAAGTCCAGAACGGCTGGAAAACGCTTACTGAGTTTCTCAAATTTAGCGGCAGGCAAACCCAATATACATCGAGATATTCCGCGTTATCCAAGAGAATTTCTCTTATAAAATTTATGGTGGCGCTATACTGCCCTTCCAAATCGAGAAATAGTATGCCGAGTTTCCGCTTTTCGCGATGTTCGCGCATATAATCCAAAGCCAAATTTAGCACTACAGAACTATCTTTCCCACCTGAAAAAGACACATAAACTTTCTCAAAGTTTTCAAATACGAATTTTATACGCTCTTTTGCCGCTTCGTAAACGTTTTTGTCTTGGTATTTTTTCAAAGTTTTCGCGCCTCCTTTGCGCTTATTACGCGCTCAACATCCCTAAGTAAATTACCCTTTTTTGACAAGTTTTTCCTTATAATTTCTTCAAGTTTCGTATCCACCCACAAGTTGTATATATTTACGCTTCTTTGCTGCCCGATTCTATATATACGGTATTTTGCCTGTTCCTTCTCCATAAAATCAAACGTTTGCGAATAGAATATCAGATTGTTGGCGCACTGCAAGTTCAAACCTACGCTCCCGACCCCGTAAGTGCATATTAGGACATTTTCATCGCCTTCAAAACGCGCAAGATCGTCTTTGCACTTTCCAGTGTAGAGAAGACCTCCGGTAGATTCCCTAAGAGAAAGCGCCTCGGAGATATATTTTACAAAAATTATCACTTTTTCCCCGCGTTCAAGTATCTCTTCTACGAGCTTTACGGCTGCGTGGTATTTTTGCGAGCAGGTCGTTGTGTATGCCATTTGAAACTTCTGGGCAACGGTAAAAAAGCATACGTATAATTTTCCCCTTAAAAAGGCGTCCTTGAACCTTGAATAATTTCGGCTTTCCTCGATATTCAGCTGAAAGGTTTTATTTATTATTTTTATTTTACAACTCGAATCAAACTTTGAATTAAAAATGTACGGCCGAATTATTTCTATTAGCGCCTCGACATTGGCAGGCTTGGACCATCTCCGCCATGGAAACTGGTCGACGCCGTCGAAGAAGTATACCAAAAAATTATCCGCAAACTGACGCTCTGTCATTTTCAGTATATTTGGCGACAAAAACGTTATCTGTGAGTACAAATCAAGAAGGCTCTTTGTCACAGGGGTGCCGTTTAAAATGAGCCGGAAATCGAAAAGGCTGTAATCGCATACAAGTCTTCTCGTGCGCAGAGCATGGATATTTTTTATAAAAATGCTCTCGTCAACGACGCAAAAATTTTTCATGCTCGCGGCGAGATTGCGCATTTGCATATATTTTGAGTCGCTCATAGAGATCCCCTCTATTGAGAAAAACGATATCTTTTTAAAAAAGCCGCGGCTCCATCTTTTAACTTCGCCTAAATATTTTTGCGAGTTTACAAGGGCTGCGGGGGCTATCCATATTACGGCGTCTATGCAGTCGAGTTTGCGCCTTATGAGGTCGCAGGCAACTTTTGTCTTGCCGCTTCCCATTCCCATAAAAAGGGCGCCCGCCTTGAGCCTTGATAATTTTTCAACTGCCTTGCGTTGTTCTAAATTTAAGCTCATCTATGCAGGTCTGGTTATAGACGGGTTGTATGTACGGAGGGAAATGAAATAACAGTTTCCAGCGCATTCGATTCTTTTCCGCCAGCGATTTTTCGATAATAATAGTATTTTTTTTACCAAACTTAAAGTCTTCGTTTCTCAGTGAAATCCTGCGGCCGAATACGTAAAATTCTGTAGTCTCCCTGCCTCTGTATATTATCGAACTGACTTGTACTCTCACTTTCATTGTTTCAAACAATATGCAGATAATCTACTTTTGTTTAATTTTAGATTCAGCCTACAATTATTAAAGTGAAAAATTTATTTTGCCAACATAAGAAATATAAATTCATTGAACAGTAAAAAAACATCTCCTTTCTTTTTAATGCGCAAAAAAAGGCGCGCAACTTTCCGTTGCACACCTTCAATATTTATACGCCAAGCCAAGATCTAATGTTTTACCGCATCCGTCAGCCTGTTTTGTCGGAATATACAGCCGTGATGCGGCACAAACACAAAATATTGACCGCACGAGGGCACTCTACAAATCTCTAAGACTCGGAGAGTATAAACGCCGATCCGCAACCGGGCAAACACTAACCGTTAAGCCTTGTGTTTTGCTCCGCGCTGAGTTGACGCCCCGCCCTTTTTCTGTGTGAATTCGAGCCCCCCGCCGTCTTTGCGGACATCGACTTTAATCTCGCCTCCGTCGTCAACAATTGTTCCTCTCAGGATTTCCTCGGCGACATTGTCTTCGAGTTCGCGCTCTATCGCCCGCTTGAGCGGACGCGCGCCGTATTTTTCGTCCCAGCCTTTGGAAATTAGGAAATCTTCCGCCGCCGGGCTTACCGCCATCGAAAGGCCGCGTTCAGCGAGCCTTGCGCGAACTTTATCCAGCTCAAGGCGGACGATATCCCTCATATTGTCCTTAGTCAGGCTTCTAAATAGAACTATGTCGTTAATCCTGTTGAGGAATTCGGGACGGAAAGATTTTTTCATTTCCTCCATCACTCGCGACTTCAGCAATTCGTAGTCACCCTCGGAATCGGCCGCCGCGGAGAATCCCATTGATGGATTTTTTTGGAGAATATGCGCCCCGACATTGCTCGTCAGAATTATAATCGTGTTGCGGAAATCAACGGTGCGCCCGAGGCTGTCAGTGAGCCTGCCGTCTTCGAGCACCTGCAAGAGCAACTGTGCGACGTCCGGATGCGCCTTTTCGATTTCGTCGAATAAAATGACACTGTAAGGACGTCTGCGAACTTGCTCTGTGAGCTGGCCTCCGTCTTCGTGCCCGACGTATCCTGGCGGCGAGCCTATCAGCCTGGACACCGAGTATTTTTCCATATACTCCGACATGTCTATCTGAATCAGCGCCTCCTGCTTCCCGAACATCTGTTCGGCGAGCATTTTTGCAAGGTAAGTCTTGCCGACGCCCGTCGGCCCGAGGAAAAGGAATGAGCCTATTGGGCGCTTCGGGTCTTTCAGCGCGGCGCGCGAGCGGCGCAGCGCCCTCGCTATTACGGAAGTCGCCTCCTGCTGTCCGACAACGTGCTTGCGCAGGTATTGCTCCAGCTCGAGGAGCTTTTTGTTTTCGCCCTCTTCCATTCTCGCGAGCGGTATGCCCGTCCACGAAGAAACGACCGCCATGATGTCGTCCTCGCCGACTTCCACGACTTTGTCTTCGAGCGATTTTTTCCATGCCTTTACTATGTCCTCCTTTTGCGATACGAGGGATTTTTCCGTATCGCGCAAGGCGGCAGCCGACTCAAAGCGTTGGTCGCGGATAGCGTCCTCCTTTTGCTGGCGGACTGAGTTTATTTTTTCAGTGAGCTCGTTAACCTCCGCGGGGCGCTCCATGAGCCTGATTCGCGCCCTGCTGCCTGCTTCGTCGATGACATCTATTGCCTTGTCGGGCAGGAAGCGGCTTGTAATGTAGCGTTCGGAGAGCTTTACGGCAGACTCCAATGCTGCGTCCGAGTAGCGGCAGTGGTGGTGCTTTTCGTAATTTGGGCGCAGTCCGCGCAGAATTTTTATGGCGTCCTCGGTGCTGGGCTCGTCAACCTTCACGCTTTGGAAACGCCTGTCGAGAGCGCTGTCCTTTTCGATGAATTTGCGGTATTCGGCAACAGTTGTCGCGCCGATGCACTGCAATGAGCCCCTGGAGAGGGCGGGCTTAAATATGTTGGAAGCGTCCATGGCGCCTTCTGCGGCACCGGCACCGACAATCGTATGGAGCTCGTCTATGAACAAAATTACGTCTCCCGACTTTTCAATCTCGTCCATGACGGCCTTTATGCGCTCCTCAAATTGTCCGCGGTACTTCGTGCCTGCGACCATGAGTGCTATGTCGAGCGAAATTACGCGCTTGTTCGCGAGCAATTCGGGGACTTCGCCCGATGCGATCTCGCGCGCGAGCCCCTCCACAATGGCGGTCTTTCCAACGCCCGCCTCGCCGACAAGCACAGGATTGTTCTTGGTCCTGCGGCATAGAATTTGAACGACTCTCATTATCTCGTTCGATCTTCCGACGACGGGGTCGAGCTTATCGGCGCGCGCCAATTCAGTGAGGTCGCGACCGAAAGCTTTCAGGGCGCTCGTCTGGCGGCCGGCTTCCATCTTTTCCTGCGGGGACTGTTGTTCCTGTTCGGAATTTGAATCGGGGAAATCGCCCACAAAATTCGGGTCGAGCTCCGCCAAAATCTGGTTGCGGCAGCTGTTTATGTCAATGCCGAGCTCCCTTAAAACTGTTGCGGCCACTCCTTCGCCTTCGCGGAGCAAGCCCAAAAGAATGTGCTCTGTGCCGATGTAGTTATGGTGCAGTTGGCTGGCTTCGTACGAGGCGAAAGCGAGAACTTTTTTTACGCGCTGAGTCTGCTGAATGTCTGAGGCCGACTCGGGCGATGCGCCCTTGCCGACAATGCGCTCTATTTCCGCGCTGACGTTTTCGAGGTTGACGCCCATTTTGCGCAATACGTTTACGGCAACCCCCTGCCCGAGCTTAATTATGCCCAGGAGTATATGTTCGGTGCCAATGTAGTTGTGCTTGAAGTTTTGCGCTTCTTTGCGAGCCAACGCAAGCACCTGTTGTGCCCTTGGTGTGAATTGTTGCATTTGTCTTCTCTTGAATTTGATACGGTAATCCGTATGGATACGTCATAACATATCGGATTTTTTTGCGTAATTTAAAGCGGATTCGAGAAATTTGAGGCTTGCAAATAAAAGCTCAAATATTTGGTATCTTTTTCGCGAATTCGTTTAGGATTGAGGCCCTGAGAGCATCGCGCTTTTGCGAGTCCGCGTCGCGGAGGCCAGAACTTGCGGTCAAATGGGCGGGCTTTACCGACATTGCAACGGCATCTATGTCTTCAATAAATTCACCGGCGCGCGGGTCGGTGCTCATATCCGCCATAAACCTTATGTACGAAAGTGTTGCGAGCGCCTCAGATGTGTCGATTAGCCTGCACGAAGCAAGCAGCGCCTTTGCCCTTGAAAATTTGTCTTCAAGCAACAGGGGATTTTCGTAAGACAGCTTTTCGCGCGCATTTATCTCGAACTCGGCAACCTTCTTGACGAATTTTGCCATCTTTTTTATTATGTCCGCCTCTGAGAGCCCCAATGTCTGCTGGTTGGATATTTGAAAGAACGACCCGAAAGAATCGCTACCCTCCCCGGACGCGCCGCGGACACATATCCCAAGCTGGCTAAGCCCCCTTACTACTTTATCCATCAAGTCCGAGAGCGCAAGAGCCGGCAAGTGCATCATGACCGACGCCCTCAAACCCGTTCCGGTGTTGGTAGGGCATGCCGTCAAATACCCGAATGTCGGGCTGAAAGCGTATTTTGCATTTTTTTCAAATCCGTCGTCAATTGCGTTTGCCGAGCGCAGAGCAACCGCGAGATTCAGCCCCTTTGAGAAAGTCTGGATTCTCAGATGGTCCTCTTCGTTTACCATTACCGCGCAAGATTTGTCGGCGGAGACAAACACGCCCCTGCCGTATGCGCTCTCGGCGAGTTCGCGGCTCGCGAGCCTATCCTCCACAAGCATATCTTTATCGTGCTGTGGAAGGTCGTCCATTTTTAGGAAAGTGCCGCCGCTAAGCTTGCGGACGCCCGAAAGCGTCTGTTCGCAAAAATTGAGCACTTCTGACAGCCCGTTCGGATCGAGGGTGTTTACAAACTTGCGCCCTGCGAGGTTTCTGGCAAGCCTTATGCGCGTGCTTTTAAAAATAGCGGAATTTGCGCGGCGTTTTTGCGGTTTGTCGGGCGCGTTCATTTTGAGAGTGAATTTATGCGGTCGCGGAGTTTTGCGGCGTCTTCGTATCTTTCTTCGCGGACGGCTTCGTCGAGCTTTGCGCGCAAAACGTCGATGCTTTCCGCGTCGTCCTCCTGCTTAGCTTGCCCGACTTCCTGCGCGGCCTGCGGCCCGCTTTCAGGCTGTGCGGATTCCGCTGGTTGCCCTTTCTCCGCCGACTTATTCTCAATCCCGAATATTTTTCCTACCTGCTCGATTGCTTTGCCCAATAGCTCGAGCGGGTTCAGCGTATGCGAGTCCGCGTGCTTTTTGGGAGACTTCCCGACGTGGACGCTGCCAAACTGCATCTGCGCGAGAAATTCCGGCAATTTGTCCGAAAAAGTTTCGTAGCAATCTGGGCAACCGAAGCGCGAGCCCTTTTCGACATCTGCAAAAGACGTTCCGCAAGTCGGGCAAACGCCGGATTTCGAGGCTTTTGAGACGTCTTTTATAAGTTGCTCTTCAAGCTCCTTTATTTTCGGCATTATTTGCTCGGGAATCTCGAGCGCGTCCATAGACATTTTTTCAGCGCATTCAGAGCAAAGGTGAATCTTGACCTTTTTGGACTCGATTATCTTTGTGATATGCACTGTCGCGGGCTTCCCGCAAATATCGCATTTATATTCGTTTGCCATTTTACGCTCCGATTCGGAGCAATTTTTTTGTTAGATGAGTTTCAGAAGCTCCCGGGTTGAGGGTATGTCCTTTATAATTTGCGCCGGCAAAGGGCCGACTCCTATATATCGCAAATTTGGAAGAGTTTTTAAGGGAGTATCAGATGATGCAACGTCGATTATGCTTTTTAGGCAGAATGCGATGTAGCGCTTTGCGTTTGCAGGTAGCGCGTAGAAACTGCGAACGCCCGATATGTCTTCGCTCCAGCCGGGGAGTTGCGCATATACGGGCTTCAAAGTCTTGCGGACGGAGTCGTCTCTTGGGACTCCCATGTAGATTTTGCCGTCCGGGCCGCGATAGGAGGTGCATACGAGCAATTCTCCGCCTTCAGCCCAATCGCCCGAATATGATAGCGCGTCGAGCTTGTTTATGGCGATGTCGTCGTATCCTCCGTATCTTAGGGCGTCGCCCTTTTCGACGGCGTCAAACCAGCCGACCATGCGCTGGCGGCCGGTGCTAACGCCGAATTCGAGCTTTTTGAGCTTTACCGCGAGCGGATGGGCGTCGTCCATTTGGGTAAGGAATACGTGGGTTCCGACTTTCGTGTCGTACGCCTTGCAGCAGCCTATCGTATGCACAGGCATAAGCGGTATTCCCGCGCTCTGGAAAAATTCCGGGACGCCCGTGTGGGAAGCCGTGACGTTTGGCGCAAATCCGTGGCGTTTATCGAGCCAATAGGACTGCCCGAATTCCCCTACAATATATTTGTCTTCGGCGAGCGCTTTCAGGCAGGCTTTGCGCACGTCGCCTACGCATTTTGCAAGCGCCGTTCCCGCCTTCCAGTAGCAGTCAACTATTTTTTCTATATTCAGCTCGAAGGGGGCGTCGGCCTTAAAGGGGTGGAAGTCGAATTCAGACTCTGGGAAGATTCCGTCTTTTATAGAGTCTGCATTAGCGCGGAGTTCGGCGCGGGTAAGGACGTCGAAGAACGAATTCCAGTCTTCCTCCGATACGCCGCAGACGTATTTTATTGTGTCGCACGCGCGGCGGAGCCTTGCCGAAAGTTTCTTTTCAAACTTGTCGCGCGGGCCGAGAAATTCGGCGTACTGTATTTGGAATTGTCCGACTTCGTCCGCATAAGACGGGGTAATGCCCCTGCCCGTCGAGCCTCTGGGCTCTTCGTTGAGCTTGTTTACGCGGTAGTTTTCCCATGCGAGGTCGAGGAGGCGGTGGCCGATATCGCTCACCATGGTGCGCTCGTCGATTAGCAGGCGGTTGAAAATCTCGTAGCCGCGGGCTTCGAGGGGTTTGCCCTCCCACAGGAATTTTCTCGGGTCGGCGACGACACCGCTGCCGATTGCCAGTATTTTTACGTCTTTTTCAATGACTCCCGCCGGAAGCAGGTTTAATTTAAGGCCGCCGGCAGTGTGTCCGGAGTTCGCCCCGCCGTTAACTTTGAGGACGATTGCGGCGATGTCCGGGCGCCCGGTTTCCGCTTTTAATTCGTCTATAATTTCATAGACGAGGCGGCCCTTGCCTTCGTCGCCCATGCTGATTCCGACGTCCGCGATTAAATGACTTTTAAATTCCGTAATCATAATTTTTAAGTTTTCCGCCCCTATTATTTGGCACGAAGGTTTTCAGTTTGCACTTTACAGAAGTTTTTACAACACAATTTTGCGCATTGAATATTTTGTGCGTTTTTATATGTAAAAATTTATTTGACGATTTTTATGAACTATAAGATATTCATTTGGTATGCCTTTTGCGGTGGGCGCAAGACGGCGTATATACGATTATTAAAGAGCTTACGGTTAAAATAGCCGTAGCTTTTTGGGAAGCGGATTTTTAGTAAGATGGGGCAATTAAAATATTTTTTATGCTTATGCGCAGCTCTGCACATTGGAGCGCACGGTGTATTTGGTAAAAATATACTGGAGATAGGCAAGCCCGACGCCTCTGCTGCCGAATTTAACGATTTCGGCGTGGACTTTAACGGCGCCAGATACTATTTCGACGAGACAAAAACCGACCCGTACGAGGCGTCCAAAAAATTCTTTGCCTCTCCCGTCAAGTACGACGCCCAGAAAGACAAAGCTTCCGACTTCCCCTTTGTATTCCCCGCAAAGAACTGCGAATGGGCCGACCCTACCTTTAAGCGCCAGCCCGAATCAAAATTTTACTATCCGCAACAAAACAGGTACAACGCATACAACAAAAAAAAGGAATGCGGCCCCGCCTCGATATTTTTTAACCTCGACTCCGCCCCGCGCGACCTATATCTAAAAATAGGTTTTATCGACAAGGCTCCCATATCCGCCGACATAAAAATACAAGTATCTTCCAACGGCAAAGAAGTATCGGAAGGCGTGTCGGTACCCTACAAGCGCACTCCGCAGAACAAATATCCGTGCTTTGAAAATATTTTGTTCAATTCCAAGACATGGGGAATACCAGCCGGCATATCCGTAAAAATTCCCGCCGAAGCGCTTAAAGAGGGAAGAAACGAGATTTCCCTGCGCGTCGTAGCCGACAAAAAGATCGGCGCCACCCCCCAATGGGTTGCATTCGACTACATAATATTGTCGGACGAACCCGAGCTGCCGAAAGTCGAAAATCCGCTGGAGCGCGAAGGCAAAAAAGCCCTTTCGGCTCTTGGCTGCGACAAGATAGCCTTTACCGCAAGAGGCAGCTCCAGAGACATTCACTGGTACGGAAATTTTGGGAAATTTTCAGGGGCCGACAGCTCAAATAAGAAAATAGACGCAATGCTAAACGCGTGCGCATATTCGATAAACGGCGGCAAGCTTGCGCTACTCGATGTAAAAACCGGGAAATTGGACGTTCTCGTCGACGATCCCGTGGGCGGCGTGCGCGATCCGGTAGTGAGCTACGACGCTAAAAAGATAATGTACTCCCACCGCAAAGACGGCGACCACTACAAAATATTCGAGATAAACCTCGACGATAAAAAAATCCGCCAGATGCCCTTTTGGGAGGAGGGATACGACGACATAGAGCCCGCCTATTTGCCCGACGGCGACATAATTTTTGTTTCGAGCCGCTGCCGCCGAATGGTTCCCTGCTGGGCGGTCGAAGTCGCGATATTATACAGATACTACGCCGCGGAAAACGTAGTCAGGGCAATTTCTGCAAACGTTGACCAAGACAACTCCCCGTGGCCGACTTCCGACGGGAAGATAATATATATGAAGTGGGAGTACGTCCACAAGAACCAGATGAATTTCCACGCCCTGTGGAAGAAGGACGCCAACGGCGCAAACGACATGATATACTTCGGCAACGACATACCGAACCATCTGTACATAGACGCCAAAGAAATCCCCGGGACAAAAAATTCGTACGTCCTGACGTTTTCCGACTGGCACGGCAGCCGCGACCACTTGGGGCGCGTCGCCTTTTTGCGCAACCCGCGCAACCCGTCAGACACATCCGCCTTTTCGCTCGCTTCGGGCGAATCGTTTGGCGAATTTTCCTATCCATTTCCGATTAACGAGAATTATGCGCTCGTATCCGACAAGGATTCCATTCTGATAATGGACGACAAGGGGCATATTTTTCAGGACATAAAAATTCCTGCGGATTTCTCCGCCGAGCTAAAAAAGCGCCGCTTGGAAATAAAAAATCCCGTTCCCATAAAAAAATCCCAAAAGGGCGAGATTGCGGCGGATACCGCAGATTACGACGAGGAAGACGCGACAGTATCGGTAGTGGACGCCGCGATAGGCAGAAATATGGGCAACATAAAAAGCTCAGACATAAAGAAGCTGCTCATTAGCGAGATACTCCCCCTTGCCTGCCATCTAACCGGGGGAATGGAGCCGATAACTATGCTTGGAACTTTCAGTTTGGAGCGCCCGCTCGGCACTGTGAATGTAGAGGAGGACGGGTCTGCTCACTTCAAGGTGCCCGCGAATAGAGCTCTTTCTTTCACTGCTCTTGACGCCGAAGGAAAGGCCATAAAAAAGATGCAGAGCTTTGTAAACTTCGCCCCGGGAACTACAACATCATGCATAGGCTGCCACGAGCAGAGGGACATGGCCCCGCCGCCGATAATGCACAAGCTAAAAGCCCTGCGCCGCCCCGCCGACAAGCTTGCGCCAATACCCGGCGTAAAATGCGGAGAAGTCCCCGACTTTGTGCGCGACATACAGCCGCTTTTGGACAAGTATTGCACAGAATGCCACAATCCGCAAAAATATTCAGGCAAAATAGACCTGACTCCTGGAATGGGGCCGATGTTCGCCCGCAGCTACTACGAGCTCTACATGGCGGATCAAATAGTTGACGGCTTCAACCGGAACGGAAATATGCCGCCTTATCAATTTGGTTCGGGATCGAGCAAGCTCCTAAAAAAATTTGAGGGCAAGCACCACGCCAAGCGCGCAACAGACGAAGAGCTAAACCTCGTTAAAGTATGGCTCGATACCGGCGCCCTGCATGCTGGGAGCATAGCCGCCGCCGAATCCGGCATGCTTGGCAGCTACTATCTAAACAGGTTTGTCAACCGCGACACCGGCTGGAAGGAAATCGCCGAAATGAACGACGTGTTCAAAAAGAATTGCGCGTCGTGCCATAGCGGGCAAAAGCGCCTACCCAACATGATAAGCAAGGATTCCCGCGAGCAGCTCAACTGGCATTTCACCTTTTATGTGAAGGGTAAAAATGATCCGAGACGGAGGTTGTCGGCGGGGGCTGTGTTTAATTTGACATACCCCGAAAACTCGGCTGTCTTGAATGCGCCGCTGTCGGCAAAAGCGGGCGGGCGCGCCGGCGACGGGCGTCACCCCGTTATATTCACATCGCGCGACGACTCCCGCTACCAAACAATATTAAAAGCCATAAATAAGGCAAAAAACTATGTTGAAACGCAAAATCCGCGCTACGACTCCCCGAATTACAAGCCCAAAGGAGCGTACCTGAAGGCAATGAAAAGGTACGGAATAATCAAGGGCGACAATTTTGAAAATTTCAATGCCTTTGAATGTGACAAAAAATACTGGGATAAAGTCACCGCTCCCAAACCATATAAATGCATGCAAGATTTATGAAAAAACTAATTCCATTGTTGGCGTTTGCAGTTGTAATTCTAACGGCTGCCGCGCAAGATAATCCGAATCCCTCTGTTTACGGCGATATACCCGATTACGGGGAAAAATATCTGAGCCCCGATTTCGTAAAGCTCGACAAAAAAGCGGGGTTATTGGTTGCATGCCGCACCGGCGACGAGCTCCTCAAAATAAATCCGGAAACTAAGGCGGTCGAATCGCGCATAGCACTCGGAGGGCACCCGTCGGGCATAGCCGTTTCGCCGGACGGGAAGTTTGCGTATGTGACAATAGCAGCTCCCAAAGGCGAAATTTTGAAAATTTCTCTCGGAGATTCTAAAATAGCCGAACGCGCGCCCGCCGGGCACATGCCGCGCGCGGTTATAATTTCCGCCGACGGGAAAACTCTATATTTTGCGAACCAGTTTGAAAATGTCGTCCGTGCGTTCGATTCTAAAACGCTGAAAGAAAAAACCCGGGGAAAAGCCGTGCGCGATCCGTTCTCCCTGGCGCTTTCCAAGGACGGCTCAAAACTTTTTGCGGCAAACCAGTTGCCCGAATCCAAAGGCGGGCTTTATGAAGAAAATATCGGCGCGGCAGTATCGGTTTTCGATGCAAAAACGCTAAAAACGCTCGCAAAAATAGACCTTCCAAACGGCTCGATAAACGCGCAAGATATAAAAGTGTCGCCGAGCGGAAAGTTTGCGTACTTAACCCATGTGGTGGCGCGCTTCAATGTCCCCACGACGCAAGTAGAAAGAGGCTGGATAAACACCAACGCCGTAAGTTTGGTTGACACTCAAAAAAACACTCTCTACGCCACATTCCTGCTGGACGACATCGAATTGGGGGCGGCGAACCCTTACGGGCTTGCATTTACCCCCGACGGCTCAAAACTGCTCGTCACCCACGCAGGGACCCACGAAGTAAGCCTCATAGATTTGCCCGCACTCGAAAAACGGCTGGCAGATAAATACGCCGCAAATCCGGACTCAAAAAAAGTCTTTGACGACATATGCAACGATCTCGCATTTTTATCCAATATACGCAAAAGGATAGCGATGCCCGGCAGCGGCCCGCGCCATATAGACGCGGACAATGAACGCGCGGTTGTCGGCCTATACTATTCCGACATCCTCGCCGAGATAGACTTTGGCGATTCCTCCGCAAAAAAAATAGCAATAGGCGGCAACGAGAATTTGAACGAGGTTAGGAAAGGCGATCTGTTTTACCACGACGGCCGCCTGTGCTTCCAACAATGGCTGTCCTGCGCTACATGCCACACGGAAGTGCGCTCCGACGCGTTGAACTGGGACTTGCTAAACGACGGCATCGGCAACCCCAAGCAGTCAAAATCAATGCTCTACGCGCATTTTACGCCGCCTTCAATGATAACGGCCGTTCGCAAAAACGCGAATATTGCAGTCCGCAAGGGGATACAATACATACAATTTACGCGCCGCCCCGAGTCCGACGCAAAGGCAATCGACAAATATTTGAGCTCTCTGCGCGCCGTTGAAAGCCCGCACATAAAAAACGGAGAGCTTTCAGACGCCGCATTGCGCGGGCAAGTTGTTTTTGAGGAAGCAAAATGCTCCGTATGCCACACGGGCAAATACTACACTGACATGAAGCGCCACGATGTTGGTTCGGGGCTTGAAGAATACAAAGGTTTTGCGTTCGACACTCCGACGCTGTGCGAAGTATGGCGGACAGCCCCATACCTTTACGACGGCAGAGCTAAAACAATTTTTGAGATGTTTAAGCTCTACAACAAGGACGATAAACACGGCCACACGTCCCACCTAACAGACGACGATCTCCGCGACCTCGAAGAATATGTAAAAACGCTCTAATTTCTGTAAAGGCGGAAAATATGCTTCTTTTGCAAGCTGCGCTGGCGAAAACCGCTGCCGCGCGAAGTTGTATTGCGCTGAGGCGGGTTGCGTTTTTTGCTTTTTGAATATTTACACGATTATTGCATGCGGCAATTTTCCGCCACTTGGAGATTTTAAGTCTGCGGGCCTCTGCCCTCAATAGTCGCCCTCCCCCTGCTTTGCTAACCGAATCTTTCTTGGTATAGAAATCTTTGATACGAAAAAAAAAGCCTTTAAAATTTTTGCGCCGCGCAAATTGAGCTTAGATTTAAGAAATTTTTACGCGCGTAAAAGAATTTTGGGGCTTTTATACCAATCAATCCATAGTTTAGGGTTAAGAGATTTAAATAAAAAAAGCGGAACCGTTTTGAGATTCCGCTTTTATTTTAGACTTTGCGCATTGCCCTGCGAGTGGCTTTATAGAGCCCGCAGAGCTTGCGTTTGCACTTGAGCTGCAATTAGAAGCCGAATACAACGGCAGTGCCGAACCAGAGGTTCTGTTCTTTGCCGTCTGCATTGGCATCGCCGTCGTTGTTGCATGCCCAACGGATACCGGCGGAAATTGCCATGTTGTCGGTCACTTGCACAACCGCGTCGGCAGAAATGCCGGTGTAAACGTACCCGCCGTATGTGAGTCCGCCGCGATAGTCGGCGTAGCCAACATAAGCCGCGAGATTGACAAATCCCCAATTTTCGTCGATGAGCCATTTCGTGACAGGAGCTTCGTACGAGAGACCGCCTTCAACAGTCGTTCCGCTATAAGTGTAGTTATAGTAGAAAGCGGCGTACGGTGAAACATTGAAGTCTCCGAGCAAATCGGTTGTGTCATAGGAAACTTGCACCATTATTTCGCTTTCATTTTTGGAATCGCTGCTGGTGTAGGTGTATCCAAGATATCCGACATCAAAAGTGATATTTTCAATGGTGTAAGTAATTCCGGCATAAAAATCGTTTTCGCCGAAGCTATTATCTACGCCATAAAATCCCCAATACTGCGCGTAGGCGGCAAATCCGCTTCCCAAGTCGTATCCGAGGTCTACCATCGGGTTTACGCCGTGGCCTGCCTGAGCCTTGCCGCGGAAGATGTATTCCGATTCATAAGCCATCGTTGCGGAAGCAGAAAAGTTTTCAAACGGTTTTGAAAACAATTCATTTTCGATGAGCGTATTCACCTCTTTCTGTGCGCATTGCGCGCCCGCCGGGCAGGAAGCACCCTGTGCCGCCGGAGCAGCCGCTGCGGCTTCCGCTGCAAAAGTCGCGGCAGCAGAAGCGAATATTGCTACGATTGATATGATTAGTTTGTTTTGCATTTTCGTTTTGTTTTGGTTAGTAAGTTGATTAAAATTGTTTTTTTCCAATCCTTGTCAAGAAGAACCGCAAGCCCGTACTAAGCGGACTTGCGGAATTGACTGAACTATTCGTTCGAGAAGATTTGGAACCCGTTGTATGCTTCCATACCGTGTTCGGAGATATCCAAGCCTCTGAGTTCGTCGCTGCGGGAGACCCTTATGCCCATAGTATACTTCATAGCTAGGAATATTATGGAGCTGATAACGATGCTTGCGACAGCCACTGCGATTACTCCGATAAGTTGCGGCATAAACGCGTGGTCAGGCGAGAATATACCGACTGCCAGAGTACCCCATACGCCGCACACGAGGTGAACCGAAAGGGCGCCAACCGGGTCGTCAACACAGATCTTGTCGAAGAAGTAAACTGCGAACACAACCGCGATGCCGGATATAGTTCCGATTACGCAAGCCGAAGTGATTGACACGCAATCCGCACCTGCCGTTATACCCACAAGACCCGCGAGGCAACCGTTGAGGATCATGGACAAATCAGGCTTTCTTTGGGTAGTCCAAGAGGTGAACATAGCCGCCATAAGTCCGAATGCAGCCGAGAGGGCAGTAGTAGTGAATACATACGCAACCATAATCGGGTCGGCCGAGAATACAGAAGCGCCGTTGAATCCGAACCATCCGAACCACAGTAGCAATACGCCGAGGGTTGCGAAACCGAGGTTGCTGCCGGGTATAGCGTGAGCCTTGCCGTTGATGTACTTGCCGATTCTCGGGCCTACGAGTATCGCGCCCACGAGAGCAGCCCAACCGCCGACCGAATGAACGAATGTCGAACCTGCGAGGTCGTAGAAGCCGAGCTCTTTAAGCCAGCCGCCGCCCCAGCCCCAGGAACCGATGAGGGTGTACCCGAAAGCCGCATATAGGATTGCGAAGATTATGTAGGCGCTAAACTTAATGCGCTCAGCAACTGCGCCGGATACGATAGTCACAGCGGTAGCGGCGAACATTCCTTGGAAGATGAAGTCTGTCCAGTAGGAGTAAAGCCCGCCGTTATAAGCGATTGCGCCGGCGTCGCCTTCCGGGCAGGATAGACCGAATCCGCCGAAGCCGAGGAAGTGTCCGAGAATCCAGTTATCTCCGGGGTACATCAGATTGAAACCTATGATTAGGTAGGTAATCAAGCCGATTGCCACGGTAATGACATTCTTTGCCAGAATGTTTACGCTGTTTTTAGCTCTGGAAAGGCCGGTTTCGACGAACGCGAAGCCTGGGTGCATTGCGAAAACCAGAACCGCGCCGAGCAGTATCCAGAGGTTGTTTATAGTAAACATTTCCGCGCTTACCGACGCCGCCTTAGTGGCTGCTGCGGCTGCGGCGGCTGCGGCCGGTTCGGCTGCCTTTGCAGCTTCTTCGGCCGCAAGGGGCAATGCCGCCGTAGTCGCGGCTAATGTTGAGAGAAATATCTTATTCATAGTAGTAAACTCCGATTAGAAAAATCACATATTAACCGATTGCGTCGGGGCCAGTTTCCCGCGTGCGAACGCGTATGCACTGTTCAAGATTTAAAACGAAAATCTTACCGTCGCCGATGTGGTCCGTATGGGCGCCTTTTATAATAGAGTCGATAGTCAGGTCGACAAATTCGTCGTTGACTGCTATTTCAAGGCGGACTTTTTTCAGGAGGTTTACCTCTATCTCGTTTCCGCGATAGTTTTCGCTATAACCTCTTTGCCTTCCGCATCCGAGGGAATTTGTAGCCGAAATCCTGTAAATTTGGTTCTTGAAGAGTTCCTTCTTCACGTCACCCAATTGTTCAGGCTTTATGTATGCTATGATTAGTTTCATTGTGAGTTTTGGTTGGTAAAAAATGTAAAGCAGAACGCGTGCCAGTTTTGTAATTTTTATTTAATATATTTATAATAAGTTAATTACAAAAATAAACTTCTTGATTTTAGCGCAAGAAAAATACTTCAATCTTGTAGTAAGGCAAATATTCGCTACAAAATTGTCGCAACGAAGGGCAATAAATATACTTCACGAAAATGTTTTTTAGCGAACTTACAGATAAAAGACAAAATTCCAAAATTTGCGCCCGCCAAATAATGCAAGTATAAACGTTAAGTAGAGATAACGAGGCAAAATCCGACAACCCCACTTAAAAAAGAAATTTTACTGCCAAGAAAACACATTATACGCGCGCGATTCATTACAAAATTGTTGCGCACTAAAATCGACGCATCAATTTCAAAAATGTTCTTTGCAATAAAGACATCGCAGATAAAAGCCACACCCATATTGCGCATGAGCAAAGTTATAAAAAAATATTGAAACAAATACGGCAAATTTGTTTTATAATAAATTGGAGGGAAAATATGAGAAAAACTATAACAACCGCCGCTTGCCTTTTATGCGCAGCAATTTTATGCCCGCATGTAAATGCTTCAATAAATTCAGACTTGATAGAGGCAATGAAGGATGCGGCAACCCCAAATAAATCCGTATCGCGAGAAGAATGGATAGCAGGCATAGACGCCCTCTGTGAATCGCTTGTTAAAGCCGATGCGCTGATTTCCCCCGACGGCGGGAACAAAAAAATATATTTCGACGGAATAAAAAACAATCTGACAAACGGCAACGAACACAAATTTATAGAGGACAGACTTTGCGAATTATTGGAAGACGACAATATTGAATGCGAGCGGCAAAGCTCGGACGAGCCCTTCCCGGCAAATTTTAACGGACTTATATTAAAAGGTTCGATAGACAATTCGTCAGTAATGATTGGCAACGAGAAAGCCTTGGCTTACTCAATGCAGCTGGAAATAGTGCAGAACAAAAAGACTGTTTGGAAAGACAGCATAATGCTCGTGCCCGGAAATTCGCAATACGAGGAAGAGCCGGTTGTCTCCCAAACGATAGTCACAGGGGCAATAATGAAACCGCATTTCAGACCTTTACGCCCTTGCATAGGGGTAAGCAGACCTATTTTAATAATAAACAATAATGGGGTAAGGGTAATCCCGACCGGAAGACACAGAATGCATCCATACTCGCCCCGCTCACCCGCGGTAATTGTAATGCCGCGCCCCCAGATCTCGCGCCCTGCACCGCCGCCGCGGCCGGTTTCAAGACCCAGAATGAGATAATTTTTATATCCGCCGCACACGTATAAAGCGGCGGATTTTTTGTATGACTCCAACAGTCAGCATTGGACATAGCCGTCCAATGAGAAAAAAGATTAGCCAGAGCCCAAAGAATACGCATTAAAAAAACGTATATTTATATATAAGAGTAGAAAATCCCCTTCTCAACTCTCTATTATTCCGACGTCCTCCATTCTTCCAATTAATATTTTAATTAGAGAATAAACCCTATTACAGACAGTCATTAACTAAACCGTATTTTCCGCAATTTTTATATATTGCCTTAAATTACATAACTAAAAGTCGGAAGCTAGCAAGGCGCACAAAATCGCAGTAACCGGCGCGCAATATTGCGGTAATAAAACCTTCCGAAAAATTTTTTCCAATTCTCAAAATACGGCAAAAATAAGCAAAAAAAAGCGCCGCGCATATAGCGCGGCGCCATAAATTGCATTATTTTTCTTCGGGAGCGGCAGGCTCTTCCGGAGCTTTGGGAGTTTGCTTGTTCATTTTAGCTATTTCGCGTTTGCCCATTGAGCGCAACTGCGCAAGCCTTTCTTTGGCGCCGGCGCGCGGCGAAGTTTTGCCAAGTTCCCAGCAGCTTACGGTCAGTGTGCTCACCCCGACAAGCTTGGCAAATTCCGCCTGAGACATGTCGAATTTAGCCCTCAATTTTTTGATAGCTGCCGCTTTAAACCTAAAAGATTTCGACTTTTTACCGTCGGTATTTTCATCGGAATCTTTTGAAACTTCTGCGGAGGGCGCAGAAGGTGCGCATTTGACTTTCTTCGACAAAGCCGAGATGGTTTTGCGCAGTTCAACTATTTTCGCTTGCAAGGGCGCGACCGCCAGCTTTACCTCTTTGCGGGCGAGCCTGCGGATTTCTTCGTATAATACATTTTTTATATCTGCCATTTTTTCCTATAAAATTATGCATACCTTGTAGCATATAAAAAATATATTTCAAGCATTTTTATGCATTTTTTTTCATATAAGTATTTAACAATACTACTGTTTTAAAATCCGATATAATGTTTTGCATTTTGGGGGGCAAAATTTATCGGACGGAAATTATATCTTTCCAAGAAGTTGTATAAGCCCTGCTTAGCATATCGCGCCGCATTTTCCACTTTTTGTCGATACCTTCCGCAAGCGGGAAAAGCGTGCCCTTGCCGAATTTTTTATTAATTTTGTCGATTGACGAATATAGTTTGCTTTTTTGCGGTGAAGGCTCAAATAGCTCTCCCTGGACGGCTCCGTTTTCGAGTCCCCATAAGGTGACTCCGCTCTTCTTGTATCGCCTGCCCTCCAAGAAAATATCAGGAAGTTTCGCCAAAACATATTTTAGCATTTCCGACGTATCGTCTGTCGCCCTCGGAAATACCACATTTGCCGAAGCTACTCCGCCCTCAAGTTTCCGCGGAGAATACTCCGGATAATACACGAAGTAAACTCCGGCTCCTCCCGCGCGCTGCCCCTCTGCGCGGAGCTTTTCCGCCGCCCTTCCCAAATAGTACGCAACCGACTCCGATAGAGAATCAAAATCCCTAATGGGTTCGCCAAAACACCTCGAATACGCTATGCTTTGCGAAAAATCCCCAGAATCGCGCAAATGCGAGGAGCAATCTATTCCCCGCAACTCCAAGGCAGTCCGCACGAGAGTCACGCCATATTTCTTGCGGAGCCTATCCTCCGGATATTCCGCCAAATCTAAAGCTGTCAAAATTCTATCGCGCTCAAGTTTGGGCCCGAGACGGCGGCCTACGCCCCAAACCTCGCCGACGGGAATTTTTTTTAGGATTTCTCCGTTTTTTTCCGGCATTACAAAAACTCCGCCTTCGCTTTTTTTCCCTATGTGGTTTGCGATTTTTGCGAGAGTTTTAGTCGGCGCAAAGCCAATCCCGCATGGTATTCCAATATTTTTTAGTATGCGCGCGCGGGCAGCCAGTGCGTATTCAAACAAATCTGGCCTTTTGGGCGGAAAGACAAAAGCCTCATCTATAGAATACTGTTCTATATCACCAAACGCCTCGCCAAGCACGCACATTAGCCGTTTCGACATGTCAGCATACAGCTCGAAGTTGCTCGATTTCAAAATGATTCCGAGCTGCCGCACGCGCGGTCGCAACTGGAAGTACGGCGTGCCCATCGCTATCCCGAGAGCCTTAAATTCGTTTGAGCGCGAAACCACGCAGCCGTCGTTGTTGGACAATACCGCAACAGGCTTGCCGACGAGCGAACGGTCAAAAACTCTCTCGCACGAAACAAAAAAGTTATTTCCGTCAACAAGCCCTACCATATCACCTAAACTTTTTTATGCAGGCTGTCACCACGCCGAATATATCGAGATTCCCGCGCGGGGAAATCGTCTTTTTCCCTGCCCTCCCGTCGTCGGATTCGAGAATGATTTTCCCGTCTTTGACACCGCGTATGCGCCTTGCCAGAAACTCGTTTTCCTCGTAAAGAACAACGATGTCTCCGTCTTTGGGATCCGCAGAGCGGTCCACCACCAATATGTCGCCGCTTCCGATACCCATTCCCGTCATATCGTCGCCGGACATTCTCGCAAAGAAAGTCGCCGGCGGATTGCGCACAAGCAACTCATTTAAATCCAGAGGCTTGCGCGCATACCCTCCGATCGCCGCCGCAAATCCGCCGAGGGGCAAATCTTCGGATATTTCTCCTTTTACGTCCATACTGCACAATATCGTAATTTGCGCATAAAAGGTCAAGGTTTCAGCGCGCCTTTTTAGTTGTTGACTGGAAAATACGCGGAATTATTATAAGGCGGCAAAATATGGAATTTGTCATAATCGCTGCACTAATCATATCAAACGGTATCCTGGCAATGTCGGAGATTGCGCTAGTCTCGCTGAGGAAGTCGAATCTCGCTCTGGACGCAAAAAACGGAAGCAAATCGGCAAAAGAGGCGCTGGCTTTGGCGGAAAATCCCGATAGATTTTTTTCAACCGTACAAATAGGAATTACGCTAATTGGAATCCTAACCGGCATATATTCCGGCGACGCCCTCGCCGGTAAATTCGGCGAACAGTTGGCTGAAATTGGGATTCCGCAAAAATGGGCGGTACTGAGCGCGCAGGGCGTGATAGTGCTGGCGGCGACATACCTTACGCTGATATTCGGGGAGCTCGTGCCAAAGCGAATTGGGCTCGCCGCGCCCGAGAGGGTCGCCAAGATAATCGCAGCCCCCATGACGGCGCTATCAAAGGCGACGGCGCCCTTTGTGTGGATTTTGAGCAAATCGAGCTCGGCCGTCTTAAACTTGCTGGGAATCAGCCAAATAAAAAATACCGTCACAGAGCGCGAGATAAAATCTCTCGTAGAAGAGGCCGAAGCGGGAGGAGAGGTTCAGCCCGTTGAAAGAAACCTTGTTGAGAGGGTATTTTCGCTCGGCGACAGGTTTGTCGAATCGATAATGACCCCGCGAAACGATATTGTAAAAATAGACATATCTCTTTCAAACCGTGAAATAGGCGAACTCATACGCAAGTCTCCGCACACGGTATATCCCGTAATAGTAGATGGGTCGCTGGATGAAATTCTCGGGACTGTATCCATAGAGGATCTTTTCGGAAGGCTTGAAGAAAAGGATTTCTCCATAAAATCCGCCATCAAGCCCGTCCATTATTTTAAGGAAGACACAAAGGTTTACAACGCGCTTGAACAGATGCGCGAGTTGCGCCTAAAAAACGCCATAATATCCAACGAATTTGGAGTGACCCTTGGAATAGTGACGCTAAACGACATAATAGACGCCGTCCTCGGCGATATGCCCGAAGCCAACGAGGAAATGGACATAGTGCAGCGCTCCGACGGCAGTTTTCTCGTTGACGGCCAATGCCCCTTCCACGACTTTTTGATATTTTTTGGATTGGAAGACCAAACCCAGACTTGCAACACGGTCGGCGGTCTGGTGCTCGCCCTATTAAAGCGCATTCCGAAAGCTGGAGAAAAGGCGGAATGGAACGGATTTGAACTTGAAGTAGTAGATATGGACGGCGCGCGCATAGATAAAATCATAGTAAAGCGCCTGCCAGAATCCTCCGTGCAATAGCTGGGTATTTACGCGCAAACCTGCATTGCCGGATTTCGCGCAGCCGCACTTTTTCACTTCTTATTTTTGCGCCCAAAAACGCTGAATAAAATTAATCGAAAAAAATCCTTTTTCAGTGCCTCTAGAAATAGGCGAATGCCCACTACAAAGATTTCAGCGCCGATTTATATTCCGGGGGAATTTTTAGGGATTCGTATATTTTTCGCACTGCCGCCGACTTTATTTGCGAATCCGAGCTTTTGAGGAAATCCAGCGCCTTTTCAGGAAACTTCGCCGAGCATTCCGCGACTGCCCAAGCTGTCGCCGCAACCGCATATTTTGCGCGCGTACTTAGCACAGAACAAAGTTTTAAACCCTCGTCAACATGCTCGGCGTCTATAAAGTAGAGCAGGAAGCAAACCCTCGCAAAGCGCGCGGGGAACTCGCCTTTCGCCAGGAAGTACGGCTTGATAAAATCCCACGCGGCAGGGTTTGCCCGCATAAATTTAAGAGTCGAGCAGAAACTGTCGCAGACGGACCAATTATCGATTTTTTCGACAAATTCGGCGATGAGCCTAAACATATCGGCTTCCGGAAAATGCGAGTAGCCGATTGAAAGCCCCTCTACCATTTTTTCTTCAAAAGATGCGCCAAGTCCGCCCGTTCGGGGAAACTCCGGGCGCCCCCTCGACGCGCTTTCGCGCGCGAGACGCCTAAGTGTTCCAAGCCTAACCCCGAGTACGCCCTCAACGCCCGGCAACAGGGCCGACGCAAACCGCCTATACTCGGGATCCGCCGCATCAGCCAGTTTTTTTCTCAACTGCACAAGCGCGGCGTCCGAGCCTTCATTCGCGGCTTTGTTAGAAGTGCGCTTCGAGGTCGTCAAGAATTTTGTCGAGCTCGCTTTTCGCCCTCTTTTTGGCTTCGACGAGTTCTTCTGGATTTTCCGCTTTTTCGTGGGCAAACGCATAGAATTTTATTTTAGGTTCGGTGCCGCTTCCGCGGACTGCGAAACTGTATCCGTTTTCCAACGTGTAAAAATAGAATTTTTCCGGAGGAATGCGTATGCCGTCCGCGTCGAATATTACGTCTTTTGCAAAGTTTACAGATTTCGCCACTTTTACTCCGCCCACCGATTCGAGCGGGGACTCTCCAAGCTTTGCCAAAAAGTCCTGTATTTGCTTGGCGCCCGAAGCCCCTTCGCGGTAAACGCTGCGGAGGCTTTCGAGGTAATATCCGCATTTGAGGTAAATTTTATCGAGATATTCGTCGACCGTCATTCCCTTTGACTTCAAATATCCGAGCATTTCGCAGAACATAATGACTGCCGCATTCGCGTCTTTGTCGCGGACGAGGTCGGTGCCTAGATAGCCGTAGCTCTCCTCGCCTCCGAATACGAAGAATGTCGAATACTGCTGTGCGAGCTTTGCCCTTTCCGCGTAAGACATTGAGTCCGCCGAGCCGCCTATGGCTTTTTCGAGCTCTTTGCGGTAGTGCTCGAGCCTTCCGCCTATCCATTTGAAGCCGGTGAGCGTATTTATGCACTTTACACCGTACGACTGCGCGATTTTATCTTGCAGGGGCGTCGTGACAAAAGTTTTTATAATTGCGCATTTGGCGGGATTTGTAATCAGCCCCTTTTCAATCATTCGCGATATGCGGTACTCGGCGAGCAGCGAGCCAATCATATTTCCGGTTAATAGGCGGATTTCCCCGGAGCGCGTGCGGATTGCCACCCCCATGCGGTCGGCGTCGGGATCCGTAGCCATTAGGCATTCTGCGCCTGTTTCGCGCATTTTTTGGATTCCCATTGCGAGGGTGTCGGCATACTCGGGGTTTGGCTGCCTTACAGTCGGGAAGCGGGAGTCCATCTTCATTTGTGGCTCGACAAAATACGGGTCGAGACCGAAGTGGCGCATTACCGCCGGGCACATAGTCACCCCCGTTCCGTGGACGGAAGTGTAAACGACTTTCGGCTTGTGCTTCGAAAGCGTTTCAGAGTCCACCACGCAATTTTCGATAGACTTAATATAATCCGCCTCAGCTTCGGCAGGGACATTTTTTACGCCGGACATATCCGGTTCGAGAAATTTGTCCACTTCTTTCCATTCGACTTTTTCCACCTCGGCAACAATGCCCTCGGCGTGGGGGCTTATTGCCTGTGCGCCGTCCGAGAAATAGACTTTGTAGCCGTTGTCATAAGGCGGGTTGTGGGAAGCCGTAATGACGATTCCAGCCGTAGTTTTGAGCCTGCGTACAGAGAAGGAAAGCTGAGGCGTAGAGCGCGGGGAATCGAATATAAACGCCTCGCCTCCGAGGCGCGCCCACACCGACGCCGCGAGCTCGCCGAATCTCTTTGAGAAGTGGCGAACATCGTAAGCCACAACGAGCCGCGGAGTTCCGCCCCCGGAGGATGCGAGGTACGATTTGCAATAGTTAAAAAGACCCATCGTGGCGCGTATGACATTAAAGTCGTTCATATTGTTTGTGCCGACAGCCGCGTGCTCGGGAGTTCCCTGCTCCGACTGCCTTCCAAGCTCGGCCATAGCCGGGACTTTTCCGATGGTGCGCCCGCGCATGCCGCCTGTTCCAAATGCGAGGAATCTAAAAAATCTGTCGTTAATTTCATCGTAGCGCCCGGCTTCGATAAGCTCCGTAAGCGCGTCTATCGCCCATTCGGGAAGAAAGCCATGGTCTATCCACGACAAAATATTCGCGGACGAACTCTCCATTATTTTATCCGAAACCTCTGAAACGAGATTTCTAAGGTGTTGAATTTTATCTTCCATAAATTTTATCTATGCGGGTTTTTTACAGACCGCCAACGCGTCGGCGGTTCGGCAATATTCGTTTTTTATAAAAAAAAGCGGACGATAAAAACCGTCCGCCGATTGCTAAAAAATTCCTGTGAATCCGCCGCTCAAGACGGATTCGGCGGACGGATTAATACGGGAGGGGATGCGTTTTGCAAAGCTCCAAGGCGATTTCCTTGGCCTTTGCAATCTGCGATTCGTCGGAGGGGTTGCTTAGAACCATATCTATCGCCTCAGCGATTTTCTCCATATCCGCCTCCACCATTCCACGGCTCGTGACGGCGGGCGTGCCGAGCCTTATGCCGCTTGCCTTGAACGGCGAGCGCGTCTCGCCCGGAACCGTGTTTTTATTTGTCGTGATATTGGCCTTGTCGAGGGCGTTTTGGGCGTCCTTTCCGGTGAGATCCGGGTGGCTCTTGCGGAGGTCGATTAGGATCAAGTGGTTGTCTGTGCCTCCCGAGACAAGCCCGTAGCCGCGCTTTTTGAGCGCTTCCGCGAGGGCGGCTGCATTTTTTACAATCTGCGCCTGATATTCCTTAAAAGAATCTTTTAGGGCTTCTCCGAAGCACACCGCCTTGCCTGCTATCACATGCATTAGCGGGCCGCCCTGAATGCCGGGAAATATGGCCGAGTCTATGGCTTTGGCGAGCGCCTCGTCGTTTGTCATAATGAGCCCTCCGCGCGGGCCCCTCAAAGTCTTGTGGGTTGTTGTTGTGACAAAGTCGCAGTACGGAACGGGCGACGGATGCAGCCCAGCGGCGACCAAGCCCGCGATGTGCGCTATGTCCGCCATAAGAAGCGCGCCGCACTCCTTGGCAATCTTGCCCATTCTCTCAAAGTCGATTTTGCGGGGATACGCCGACGCACCGACCGTGATGAGCTTAGGTTTTTCGGCGAGCGCAATTTCTTCAAGCTTGTCGTAATCGATAAAGCCAGTGTCGATATTGACGCCGTAGTTCACCACGTTAAAGAGCATTCCCGAAAGGTTTTTGGGGTGGCCGTGGGTGAGGTGGCCGCCGTGTTCGAGGCTCATGGTTAAAATTTTGTCGCCCGGTTTGAGGACAGCCGCATAGACCGCAGTATTTGCCTGCGAGCCGGAGTGTGGCTGGACATTCGCAAATTTAACTCCGAAAAGCTTCTTTGCCCTGTCGATTGCGAGCTGTTCCACGACGTCCACGAACTCGCAGCCGCCGTAATACCTCTTGCCCGGGTAGCCTTCCGCATATTTGTTTGTAAGAGTCGAGCCCATTGCCTCCATGACCGCCGGAATTACGAAGTTTTCCGACGCTATGAGCTCGATATGCGTTTGCTGACGGTTGGTTTCGTTGCGGATTGCGTCGAAGACCTCCCTGTCAATTTCTTTTAATGAGCCTGCCTGAATCGCCTTATTCATAATAAAAAATTTTCCCTATTTCGCACTTACTCGCGCTTTTTGTCAACACAAAGACGGTAATAAAAACTCCTTTGACTATTTTAATTCTACAAATTTTCAAAATCCATCATTTTGCAAACCCTGCGTTCGTGGCGCCCGCCCTCGAATTCAGTGGAGGAAAATATCTTCACTATCGACTCCGCGAGAGTGGGCGTCAGATATTTTGCCCCCAAGCAAACGACGTTGGCGTTGTTGTGCAGGCGCGAAAATTTTGCGGCATCTTCCGAGAGGCAGAGCGCCGCGCGTATTCCGCGTATTTTATTTGCGGCAATCGACATTCCTATGCCCGAAGTGCATATCAATACGCCGAGTGAAGCCCGCCCGGAGTTTACGTCGTCGCACACAAGTTTGGCGAAATCCGGATAATCGACGCTTTCGGAGGTTTCGGGGCCCCTGTCGATAAATTCGCAATATTCGCCTGACAGATCTTTTAATATTGCGCTTTTTAGGGCGAAGCCACCGTGGTCGGAAGCTATGCTAAGAATTTTTTTTGAGCTCATGTTCAAGATATTTTACTATGTACGGAATGGCCCTTGCAATTTCGTCGCGGACGTCGATGTATTCCGAGAGCGTGCCGCCGTACGGGTCCGGGATATCCGGGTGCTGGCAATCCGGAATCATTTGGCAGACAGTAAACATCCGCTCCGGCGGATTTTTATAGAAATTTTTGACTTCTTCAAGGTGCGAGCGGCTCATTGCAAAAAGCGCATAGCATTCGTCGAGCATGCTCTGGGTAAGCGATGTGGCCCTGTACGAGCTAATATCGATGCCTACTCTCACGAGGGCGGAGACCGAATTTGCGCTCGGCGGCATGCCGTCAACGGCGGAAGTGCCGGCGGATACTATTTCGAGACTGTGTATTGGGGAGGTTTTCGGGCGCGCGGCTATGGCGTGTTTTAGGAGAGCCTCTCCCATTGGGGAACGGCATATATTGCCCGTGCAGAGGAATATTACTTTGTTTTTCACTTATATGAGCCTAAATATATTTATTTTCGATACAACGATATTTTTATGAAAAGCATAAGAGTGTCGAGCATTTTTAAAATCGTCCGGTAATTTATTGAAGAAAAGCGGGAATTTTCGAAAAAAAGCTTGGATATAGCAGTAAATGGGCATAAATTTGTCAAATGGAGCGCATAAGAAAAGTTTTAATGATCTACGGTTTTGGGATTGCCGCGCTGCAGGCTGAATTTGCAATTTTACCCTCGTACGCCGCCGAGAGTGCCAATGCTCCGTTCGACGCGAAGTCCGCGGCAGAATTTATGTCCGCCAACCCGGATTTCAAAAAGTGCGCCGCCGATTTTGAAAGCCGCGCAGAAAAATTGTATGCCGAAAATAAGTTTACCGACGCTGCGGCATCGTACTTCGCCGCCAAGTTTTTTGGATTTTTTGGCGCAAACGCGCCGGATGTACCAAGGGAGCTTGCGGAATATATGCTCGCGTCGCCCGAACTGCTCTCGGATTTTTTCTCCACGATTTCCCCAAAGGACGACGCTTCAAAAGTTGCCGGCGCAATTATCGATATCTATAAGTCCGACCCCGATAGCTTTAGAAAATATCCGCGGCTCGCGTTCGCCATAGCCTTGGTGTTCGACACTCCCCCGCCAAAGAGATGGCCGCACGCGCAGGTTTCCGAAAAATACCTTCCGCGCAAATTTCCCGCGCCTTCGGAAGCGTTTGCCGAATGGAAGGCCGCGAGGGACCGCGGCAGGTTGCTGTTTCAATTTGAGAGAATGTCTCTGGACGAACTAAAATATCTCGTTGCAAGCCTCGCCACGAGCGAAGATAAGCAGTGGGCCCAAAAGAGCATATCCATAAACGCCTCAAACATAGGCAAGCTTTACTCTTCTGTCGCCTACAACTATTCGAGAATAACCGCAAAGCAGTACGACTGGGACGGCCCCGACTACCGCTTGAAAACAATACGCGAAATTGGCGGAATATGCACGGACCAGGCGTATTTTGCGTCCGAGGCCGCCAAGGCGCGCGGAGTCCCTGCATTCATATTTACGGGCGCCGGATCGGACGGATTTCACGCGTGGACTGCCGCAATGAAAAAGCCCGGGAACTGGGAGTTCGGCATAGGCCGGTACGAGGGCGCGCGATACGTCACCGGCACAACAATAGACCCCCAGACCTGGGAAATAGCCTCGGACCACGATCTTGAAAGCCTCCGAGAGGGTTTTAGAAACGGAGCTAAATACCGCGAAAACGAACTCCACACCATTTTCGCCGAAAAATTCTTCAAATCGGGCGACTACCCATCGGCGGAAAAGTCGGCGCGCAAAGCCTTGTCGCTCGACAAGAGAAACGCAAAAACATGGAGGATATTAATAGACGCCTTGCAAAAAAGCGGCGACGAAAGAAAAGTCTTCGCCGCGCTCGACGAGGCGGTAAAGGCATTTTTTAAATATCCCGATATAGACGCCGAATTCCGCCGCGAACTAATATCGAAATTAAAAGCGGCCTCAAAAGAAGACGAAGCCCGCAAGCTTTCAACCTCTATAATATTAAAGACAAAATCCTCGCGCCCCGATATTGCGATGTCATTCGCCCGCGCTGAGCTTGAAGGCGACATTGCCTCTGGCGAAGCCGAAAAGCTCGCCACCTCCTACAAACGCCTGCTTAATGTTTTCAAAAGCGACGCCGCAATGTCAGCAACCGGCATCACAATTCCCATTATAAACGCCCTTCTAAAAAAAGGCAAAATAGACGAGACCGACGAAATAATGAAAATCACGCGCCAGACTCTTAAAACATCGCGCGATTCCACCCTCGCCCAGCTGCTCGACAATATAGACAGGCAACTCTCGGTCATAAAAAGCAAAATAAAAGCAGCCAAGTAATTTTGCTTTTGGCAAGCCTCAATTGCTTTTGGAGTATGCCGAGAAAACATGGAAAAATCGTCAAAGCAGCCACTATAAACTGAAATTTTTTTACTTTATTTTAAGCACCGTGCATTGCTGTTGCATGGGAAGCGCGAAGTTATAATAAAGGCGCCATACTGGGATTTCCAACCCTGCGCATAGCTATGTTATGGAAAAACACTTCGCAATAAGGGGACGCCGAACCCGTCAAGCTTTCCTCCCGCAAGCGCATGATTAGGGGAGGAATACAATTTGCCCGAATGGAAAGAAAAAAATCCCCTGCCCTCTGCAAGCCTTTCTCCCAAATGGGAAACGAAACATAAAAAAGGCGGCTTTTCGCCGCCTTATTTGTTGCGCGCTTGCTTTGCGATACAAAAGCGCGCTGTGGTAAAGCTTCAAGAAAACATTAAAGCTCTATCGTCTTTCCCGTGCGGGCCGACTCGTCCGCCGCAAGCACTATTTTGAGGCTGTTTACGGCATCAGAGAGGTGGTCGCTGAGATCAGTGTCATCTACTATTGCCTTGTAGAAATAGAGCTGCTCGCGGGCGCAGAGGTCGTCGTGCTTAGGCTCGTCTTTCGTATCTATCCATTGGTCCTCGTGGGCCCAGCTCCCGTCGGGAAGCATCTCGGACGAATGGAAGCGCAGCTGTTCGGTTTTAGTGTGGGAATCTATGTCGTCCGACTTATTTTCCGAGCCCGCGTTTTTCGCGCATATCGAGACGCAGCCTTTGGGACCTATAACGTCCTTTACAAAGAATGCGTTTGTTGACATCATCGGGCCCCAGCCGGCCTCGTACCAGCCGACCGAGCCGTCCTCGAAAGTCACTTGCAGTTGGCCGTAATTGCGCTGGTCGGGCGTGAGCTCGGGGCTTAGATTTGCCATTATGCCGCTTACGCGAATGGGCTTAGAGCGCGTCATCTGGCACATGACGTCAACATAATGTACTCCGCAATCGACAATGGGCGTCAGCGACTTCAAAAGATTTTTGTGCCCCTGCCAAGTTTTTCCGTGCGACTGCTGGTTTAGGTTCATGCGCATTACAAGCGGCGTTCCGAGCGTATGCGCAAGCTCTATAAATTTTATCCACGACGGGTGGTGGCGCAAAATGTATCCGACGACCACTTTCTTATTTAATTTTTTTGCGCATTCAACGACTCTCATCGCCCCTTCAACAGTAGATGAAATGGGTTTTTCCACAAAAACGTGGCAGCCTGCTTCCATGGCCTTTACTGCGAGCGGCTCGTGGGAGGCGGGATAAGTGCAGATTGCTACGGCGTCGGGAGACGCCTTGGCGAGAGCTTCGTCGAAATCCGAAAAATAGGGATATTGCTTGCCTACGGAAGCGTTGAAAGCCTCCACAGCCTTCGGATTTGCATCGACGATTCCAACAATCTCGAATTCGTCCAATTTATCGTACGCGCGGGCGTGCGAAGAGCCCATATTTCCGCAGCCGACAACCATTACTTTTACTTTTTTCATAGACTGTACCTTTTTATTATATAAAATTCTAACCGCAAAAAGCGGGATTAAATCGCAAGCAAGGTACAGCAAAGTTTAGGCGCAATCAACAATTTCTTGACTACTCCGCGTGTAAAAATCAACCCAATGTCAAAATAGTTCAAAAGCGTCGTAAGGCAATCCAAGCGCAAATTTGCGCAGGCGCAAAAATTATTTTGCCTTTGGGGATTTGCCGAAATAGCGCTTAAAAGCTTTTGATAAGCAAAAGGCGTCGGCATAACCCGTCTTAGCCGCGACTTTTTCGAGGGGCGTTGCATCGGTGGAGAGCAGCCTGCGGGCTTCTTGCATGCGCCAAAAAAGCAATGTTTTTGAAAATGTGTCGGAGAATTTTCTTTTGAAAAGCTCGTCGAGCTTACGCGGGGGTAGCCCGAAAAACTTTGATGCCGACGCTATCGTCCAATTTTTATGTAAAGTGCTTTTTACCTTCGCAATTTTAGCGTCGAGAAAATCTTCGCCGCTTTTTTTAAAAGCTGGCGATATATCGCGGGAGATTATGAGAAAAAGCGCCTCAGCCAAGGGCTCGAGAATTTGGACCGACGGTTTTTTAGAGTAAATTTCGCTTTCGTATATTTTGAATATGCCGGATATCTTTTCGCAATTTTCCGAAGAATCCACCCTAATTTTGTCAAACTTTCCGCGCCTTCCGCGCGGGCGCAAATGAAACCATACAACCTCCCAGCCCGAACGTAGGGACCTCAGCTCATACGGGCAGCCCGCCGGGACAAAAGCGAAAGTGTTTGCGGTAAGAGGAGATTTTCCAGACTCGTACGACAATTCCGCCCCGCCTCCTACCGTGTATAGCACAAGATGGAAATCCGCCCCCGCCCGCGACTGGTAGTAATCCGATAGATGCTTTGTGCGGGCGGCGGAAAGAATTGCATACCTTTCGAGCGGATCTATCCCCAAAAATTCCGGCCATGAAAAAAGGGGCTGCTTTCCGCTTTTCCCGCCGAGGACGCGTGCGTTTACGAACGGGCGAGTGATATAGCGTTCAGTGCTGGTTTCGGGCCAGAGCTGGAGCTCGGAATCGGATTTTTTATCCCATGCGTATTTTGCGTTTTTTTTTCTCATGGCAACTGCATGTTCGAGGAAAATGTTAGCCTTATAAAATATGTCTTTTTATTCAACTACATGTCAAATAATTTCTTTGCCGTTTTATGAGATTTTGGATAAAATTTTTTTAATAAATTTTTGTATGCGAAATTTGAAAACAAATTTAAATTCGCTAATCGAGGCGGCGGAAAAAACGCGCGAACTTGCCGATAGCGCCGATAAAATATGCGCTGCGCTCGCAAGCTGCATAAGAGGCGGAGGAACCATATTCACCTGCGGAAACGGCGGCAGCGCCGCCGACGCAATGCACTTTGCCGAGGAGCTTACCGGAAAGTACAAGGCAGTCCGCCGCCCGCTACGGGGGGTATGCCTAAATTCTGACGCCGCGGCGCTTACGTGCATTGCTAACGACTTCGGCTATGAAAGCGTATTTTCACGGCAGCTTGAAGCCCTCGGGAGGAAATCCGACGCCGTTTTGATTTTTACTACAAGCGGAAATTCGGCCAACCAGATTGCGGCTGTAAAAAAAGCGAGAGAACTCGGCATAACGTCGGTAGTTTTGTCGGGGCGCGGCGGCGGCGAATGTTCAAAAATATCAGACCTATGCCTCGTGGTTCCCTCCGACGACGGGGCGAGAATACAGGAAATTCACGGACTAATCTTGCACACAATTATAGATGCTATTGAGGAGATTGTATGAGCCGGCTAATAGGAATAGATATAGGCGGGACAAAATGCGCCGTTTCTCTCGGCGAAACGGAAGGCGAAACTTTGAGCATTTTAGCCAAGAAAATTTTTGCCACCCCAAACCGCGCCCCCAATGCGGCAATTCAAAAAATTATATCCTCTATATGGGAGCTTGCGCGCGAAAACAGATTTGACGCGGAGGAGATATCCGCAATAGGCATAGCCTGCGGGGGGCCACTCGACAGCGAGCGCGGTTTAGTTTTGAGCCCGCCCAACCTGCCCGGCTGGGACAATGTCGGCATAGTTTCTGAAATTGTAAAAGTATTTAAATCTCCATGCGGGCTGCAAAACGACGCCAACGCCTGCGCGCTCGCCGAATGGCAATTCGGCGCCGGGAGGGGACTTCGCGACATAGTTTTTCTGACTTTCGGCACGGGGCTTGGCGCGGGGCTCATTTTAAACGGCGAGCTCTACTCCGGCGCGAATGGAAACGCCGGCGAAGTCGGCCACATCAGGCTTGCGGAATACGGCCCTGTCGGGTACGGCAAGCGCGGGTCGTTTGAAGGCTTTTGCAGCGGCGCAGGCATCGCAAAAATCGCGAGAGAGAAAATTACGGAAAAGCTGCAAATGGGCGAGCGCCCCGCGATATGCGAAGATTTCGCAAAGCTCGATTCCATGACTGCAAAAAGCCTCGCCCAAGCGGCGGAAACCGGAGACAGCCTCGCCATCGAAATTTATGAAGAAAGCGGAAAAATGCTCGGACTCGGGCTCTCGGTGATAGTCGATATAATAAACCCGCAGGCGATAATAATTGGCGGCGTATTCTCAAGGTCGCGCGAATTGCTGTGGCCGCACGCCGAAAAAGTCCTCCGCCGCGAGGCGCTCGGAGCTTCGCTTAATGCCTGCAAAATTTTAACGGCGGAACTCGGCGAAAATGTAGGCGACTACGCGGCGCTTTCAGTAGCGCAATACGAATTGGGGAAAGCCCAAGCGAGAGTTGGGAGGTAAAAAAATATGGCGCGCTCAAAAACAGCAAAGCTTCTCCTGCCGCTATTTCTCGGATTCTACGTTATGGGATTCGTCGATTTTGCAGGAATTGCAACAAGCTATGTAAAGGCGGAATTTTCAGGCGCATTGCCGGACGAATTTTTTGGTTTTTTGCCGTCGGCCGTCTTGGTATGGTTTCTCGTATTTTCGATTCCTTCGGCAGTGCTCATGGGCAAAATAGGCAGGCGCAACACGGCGCTTTTAAGCGCCGCGATTACCGCGCTTTCCGCGGCTCTCGCATTTTGCTTCGACTCCATTTGGTTTTGCGTTGCCGGATTCGCTCTGCTCGGAATTGGAAACGTTATTTTGCAAGTTTCAATGATGCCGCTTTTGTCCGCATGCGTCGTTCCGGAAAGGCTCGCGAGCGCGGCGTCCGCGGGGCAATCCATAAAGGCGCTTTCGTCGTTTGCAGGCCCGTTTATCGCGCTATTTGCGGCGGAAATTCTCGGCTCATGGAGATGGATTTTTCCGATTTTCGGGGCGATAACAATACTTTTTGGAATCTGGCTTTATTTTACCGATATACCGGAACCGCCAGAGCGCGGGTCGGCCTCCATAGGAAAGGTTGCGGGGCTGCTTTCCAACAGGACAATTCTCGCATTGTTTTTTGCGATTGTCTCCGTTGTGGGGCTTGACATGGGAATGAATATGGCCTCCCCAATGGTTCTCATGGAAAAGCTCGGGCTGGATCCGTCGCTCGAAAGTTCCGTAAGGCGGGTCGGGCTCGCGCCGAGCGTGTATTTTGCGTGCAGAACGGCGGGAACTTTTGCGGGGGCCGCGATACTTTCGAAAATCGACTCCTTCGCGTATTTTAAGATGCACATAATACTCGCAATCTTTGCGCTTGTATTTACAATATTTTCGGAATCTGAAATGGCGGCGTTCGCGGGAATAGGGCTTGTCGGATATTCGATATCGTCGATATACTCCGTTGTATTTTCCCGCGCGCTCAATGAAATGCCGGATTCAGAGAACGAAATATCCGGATTGATGACTACGGGGATTGCCGGAGGCGCCGCAATACCCCCCGTAATGACTTTTGCGCAGGGAGTATATGGAGGGGTGTCGGCAGCATTGGCAGTAATGGTTTGCGTCTGCCTATATCTGGTTTGGTGCTCGTTTTGCATTTCGGGAGAAAAAAACTCGCAAGAAGCAAATTAGGCTTTATTATTAAGAAGAATATATATGAAAAATATTATAAAAAAATTTCCGCAAACAGTGGCGGTACTTGCCGCAATAGCCGCAATATTTCTGTTCTTCGGCAGCCGCGAAGGGACGGTGCCGCCCTCACAAAAATCGTCAAGTGCGGGCGGAACGGACTTAAACGGTCAATGGTCCCTCAAATTCTGGCCGCAGCCCGACACCGGCGCGCTCAGGACGCTTGGCGAAGCAAAAAACGCACAGGAAGCAAAAACGATCAAAGCCCAAGTTCCCGGCAATGTCGAATTGGATCTTTTTAGGGCCGGACTGGTTCCCAATCCGGAATTGGGCGACAACTCATACAAACTGCGCGAATACGAGGGCTACCAATGGCTTTTCTCGCGCGAGTTTGCGTCTCCCAAACTCGAAAGCGGCGAGCGCGCGATACTGCGGCTCGACGGAATTGATACGTTTGCCGACATATTCGTAAACGGTAAAAAAGTCGGAGAGACATCGAATATGCTTATACCGCATTCATTCGATATCACAGACTTCCTATCGAAGAACGGTAAAAACAATTTGGAAATTTTAATACGTTCGGCGATAATGGAATCGAACGGAAGAAAGATCGGGGCAATATCTTCGGCATACGATTCCGAAGGGATAAGAAAGGCGCCCCACATGTACGGCTGGGACATAATGCCGCGCATGTTGAGCGCTGGTATTTGGCGCGACGCAAAAATTGAAATTCAAAAACCCGCCCGCATTGAGGACATTTTCTTTATGACGGTCTACACAGACCCGAAAAATAATGAGGCCGTATGCAGCGCAAGAATAAGAACCGCATTGCCGCGCGAGCTGCTCGGAAAGCTTTCGGTGCTTGCAAAGTTGTCTATCGGCGGGGAGACAGTCTGGTCGAGAAAAATGCCCGCCGACATGTTCACCCTTTCGCCGCGGGACATCGAAATAAAAAACGCCAAACTTTGGTGGCCGCGCGGATACGGCGAAAGCCCCCTTTACGTTTTCGAGGCCTCCCTGCTCTCGCCCGACGGAAAGCTGCTCGATTCAAAGCGAATAAACGTGGGGCTGCGCACAGTTAGCCTTAAAAGGTCGGACGTCTTTAAAAACGGCGACAAGGGCGAATTTGCATTTTATGTAAACGGACGCAAAATCTATATAAAAGGCACGAACTGGGTACCGCTCGACGCACTGCATAGCCGCGATCCCCAACATCTCCACAAGACTCTCGAAATGGCGGCGGATTTAAACTGCAACATGCTGCGCTGCTGGGGCGGAAATGTGTACGAGTCCGACGCATTTTACGATTTCTGCGATAAAAACGGCATATTGATATGGCAGGATTTCAGCCTCGCGTGCACAACTCCCCCGCAAGACGACGATTTTGCAAAAGCGATGGAAATTGAAGCAAGAAGCGTAGTCGAAAGGCTCCGCCATCACCCGTCGCTTGCGCTGTGGGCGGGCAACAACGAAAACGACTCGTCTTTCTATTGGCTGTTCAATTCCAACAGGCTAAATATCGACCCTTCAAAAGAGCGCATAAGCCGAAAGGTCTTGCCGGAAGTTTTGTACGAACTCGACCCCACGCGCCCGTATCTTCCAAGCTCGCCGTATTACAGCAGCGACGTGTTTGAGAACAAGGCCGACCCTTCGGAAGTTCATTTATGGGGTCCGCGCGGATACTACAAAGCGCCCTTCTACACTTCAAGCAACGCCCACTTCGTAAGCGAGATAGGCTACCACGGCTGCCCCAACAGGGAGTCGCTCGAAAAGATGTTTGACAAAAAGCACCTCTACCCGTGGACCGACGCGAAAAATTTGAAATGGAACAAGCAGTGGCAGGCGAAAGCCGTCACCCCATTTGAGAGCAATATTGGCAACGAAAAGAGAAACTATCTGATGACAAACCAAATTGCAAAAGTCTTTGGGGAAGTCCCGAGAGATTTGGACGATTTCATATCCGCTTCGCAAATAGTGCAGGCGGAAGCGAAGAAATATTTTATTGAATTCTGGCGGACGGGCAAACCGTATAGATGCGGTATACTCTGGTGGAACCTCCGCGACGGCTGGCCGATTCTCTCCGACGCGATAACCGACTATTTCTTTTCAAAGAAGCTCGCCTACTACTACATAAAGCGCGTGCAGGAAAACGCCATTGTCGCCGTGAATGACGCGCTCGAAGTAATTGCCGTAAACGACACATTCAAGCCGGCAGAAGGTAAAGTTGAAATATCGGACATTGAGGGCGGAAAAGTCTTGTTTGAAGCAGACTTTAAAATACCTCCTAACGGAAAAACGCTCGTCGGGAATGTATCCGGGCTGCCGTCGGAACGCGGAATGCTGCTTATAAAATACGAAATTGACGGCAAGAAACAGCTAAACCACTATCTGTACGGCAAGCCGCCGTTTGATCTCAAAAAATACAGGGAGTGGGCGGAGTCGCTCGAGATAAAGCGGGACTGATTGGCAAAATCCTCAGAGCTCCAATTCCACAAGTTTGCGGTCGTCGTACCCGAGCACAAACGCGCGCACTATCCGCGCGTTAAAGAGCGACTTTGCCGCGCGCGCGTACATGGAAAGTTGGCGCGCGTATTTTTTTTGCGCGTCGGCAGAAGTGCTTTTGTAATCTATAACCCGCACTTCGCGCACGGATCCGTCGGTATCTTTAAAAACTTCAAGCCTGTCGAATATTCCGCTGACCGCGACCGGCTCTCCAGTAAATAAGAATTGGTACTCCGAAAAACTTTCCGACTCCCCATGTTTTTCAAGAACTTTTCTGCCGTCCTCAGATTCGGCGAGCCTTTCAACTGTTTCAAGCGCCTCCGCAATGTCCGATTCCGGAAATCTTGACGCGGCGCTTTCAAACTCCAAAGTCCCCGCAAAGCCTTCTCCAAAGTCGGCGCGAAGCCTCAACAGCTCGTGAATCAAAGCTCCCCTTTGGAGCGATTTTTCATTGGCTTCGACCGGAGAATCCGAAGGTAAATCAGGGCGCGCTCCAACAGATAAAATCTTCGGATTTTCGACCGGAACTATGGAAGGCATTTGAGGAATTTCCGCCCCGCCCTTTTCAAACCAAAGCGGATCGCCGCGCTCAAATTCGCTATCTGAGATTTTGCGGCAGTTTATCGACTCAAACGCGCCCCCTATCCATTCCTTTACAGGAGACACGGATTTTTCCGACCGCTCAGGCATTACGACGTAAACCGCATTTTTAGCGCGAGTGAAAGCCACGTAAAGCGCGCAAATATCCTCAAAAGCCCGCGCGTCCCTCACGCGCTCGTAATTGGAATTTAGCAGGGCATCCAACGCGCATACGGACGCCGGAGGGGTTATTAACATTCCGAGGTACCGTTCGTCCCCCCCAAATTTACCTTCGCATATTTCGCCAAGCCTCGGCGCAGCGGATTTTTCATTCTTGTATGCGTCGGGCAAAATTACCATATCAAATCCAAGCCCCTTCGACTTGTGGATTGTCATTACCTGCACGGTATTTTCAGCCGTTCCGGACCTGAATGTTTTTGAGCGGATAAATTCCACGAATGCGTCGTCGCCGCCAGAAAGATTTTTGTCAAACTCGCCGCAAGCCTCGCACAGGCGCTCGAGCATTTCCAGAGAAAATTCGTCGAGCTTCTCAATCCCCGATTTTTCCGGAGTCTTTATGAAATTTTCAAATTTTTTAAACAGGGCCGAGTATCCTCCGCATTCGATGTCCGCGCGGGCTTCGCTTAAAAATTCGGCATCAAACCCGCGGCAGAATTTCCAAACCGGGGTCATCTCGAGCATAGAGGTTGATGCGCTGTCGGACGGGTGTGCGAGGCGCTGGACAATCTGGAGAAACGGCGGCACTATCATATTTTCGGAAGATATGCGCGCGTCAAGTTCTCCAGCCGCCGGAATATTTAAGCCGTCCTCGGCGGCGCGCCTTCGCATATATTCGACGAGCGCCTCAATTTCGTCGTTTTTGCGGAGCAAAACCGCACACGATTTTCCCCTAAGCGGCGGGTTGACCTCTTTTACAATTCTGTAAACTCTCTCGTACACGGCAATTTTCTCGGCGGCGAGGTCCTCTGATTTTCGCCCTTGCGCACGCTCGGTAATGGAGAGGCGGACGTACGACGGCCTGTCGGGAACGGCAGTCTCATGGGCGGTAAACAATCCGGAAAACACCTCGGCCGCATTTTTTTTGAAAACGCCCTCAAGGGAAGCTCTGTCGGAAAAAAGCGCATTCACAAGAACTATAATGTCAAGACCCGAGCGCCAAGACTTCACGAGCTCCTCGCCCTCCTCCATCAATCCCATGCCGGAATAATTTGCGAAGATTTCTCCAAACAGCCTAAAATCCCCGCCACGCCATGAATATATCGACTGCTTGACGTCGCCTACATAAAAAAATGAGCGCTCTTTTGAATCGTCAAAAACGGCTTCGTCAACGAGATTTTTAAATACTTTCCACTGGGCGCGGGAAGTGTCCTGAAATTCGTCGAACATCCAATGTTTTAGCTTTGAGTCGAGCCGCTCCTCCAAAAGCAGGGTCGTCACGCTGTTGTCTGGCGCGGAGAGTATTTTGGGAATGTCGTCGAAAACGAGCTTGCCCTTTGCGCGTACGCTCTTTGTGTATTCGCTCTCAAAATTCGAGCAAATTTCCGCGAGAGAATGCGTCGCCTCGCAAAGCCTGTGCAAGTGCGAAGACAGCAACCCCGCGAAAAGTGAGGTCAACACAGATGCCATTTCGGGAGGGATAGATACGGTTTTTCTGCCAGATGCAATTTCTGCGTTGTCCTCTATGCACCCAGCGAGCCTAAACGCCTCCGACAGCCTGGCAACAAAGGCAGGGATGTAATCCGCCATTCTAAGGTGGTTGGAGTTTTCAAAAAACTTGGACATTCCGAGTTTTTCCATGCCGAATTTCGCCTCCAAGCCGCGCAGGGCTTTCAAGTCGCATTCGTATTTTTCACCGTTCCATTCGGCAGGTCTTACGTTCTTAAATATTTTGGGATTTCCCCATTCGGATATGTCCGGGTGCAACCATAGCCATTTGCGGGACAACTCCACAAGTTCCGCGAGTTTTTTGGAGATTGATTTTTCCTCCTGCCCGAATGTCGTCCTTTTTACGAGCTCTGAAAAATCCTCGAAAGTTTTTTTGGAAATCGCGCCGTTTCTAAAAACGCGCTCCCTGACGGCCGACAACTCCCTTCTTTCCGAGAAAGAATCCATTAAAGCCAAGTCCGAAAAAATCCCGAAGTCCGGGGCGAACGCGCCGAGCATCGCCGCGCAAAAAGAGTCTATCGTCCCGAGCCTCAGCCTGCCGAGATTTTTTACGAGCCTGTCGAGCAAAGATACAAAGTCTTTTTTAGAATATTTATTTTCGTCGCCGGAAACCTCTTTTGAAAGTTTCTTTGCCTCCTGCTCAGATTCTGCCGCAGCGGCGGTGCGCTTTAAAATCTCGCTCAAAAATTCCCCCGCCGATTTGCGTGTGAATGTGAGGGCAACTATCGACGCAGGGTCGGCCTCTTCAAGGGCTATTGCGATATACCGCCCCGTGAGGCTGTAGGTTTTTCCTGATCCAGCCGAAGCCGAGCTTCTAATGTTTGCAAAAGTCGGTTTGTTTCTCATCTGTCGAACTCGGTAAGATCTTTCATCTCGGAATAGGTAAATCCGAACACGTCGGAAAATTCGTAAAAAGGCGGGTTGCCTTCAGGGAAAAAGTTTTCCGCAGAAATTTCCCCAGCTATTTCCAATGCTTTTTCCATGGCAGAATCGAGCAATTCGCCCGAAAAATTATCCCACATCTGAACTCCTGTCTGCGAAAGGTCCTTTGGGACGAGAAAATATCCGCACGATATTTTGCGCCCCGGATAAATATCGGCGGCGGCGCGCACATAGAGCGGAAGCTGCAAATTTTTCCACTCGCCTTTGCTTGTCAAATGCTCCCTTTCGACGTAATCGGGCGACACTTTGTCGGCTGTTTTGTAGTCGAGAACGGCGTATTCTGGGGAATTTTCCGGATTTTCGCGAGCGTCGATTCTATCAATTCTGCCCGCGAACCTGCGCCCGCCCTCCGAAAATTCAAACGGGACTTCCGTTTCAGATATTTTCCAGCCCTCTGCGCGGCGCTGCGCTTGCACTCTCGCAACGCTCCCGAGCCTGTTGCGCAAGTTTTCAATCTGCATCCTTATCTGCATTCTTTGGAACCTTCCAAATGTCGCCTTTGAGAGCGCATCGAGCCTCTCGGACATAAAGGAGAATATCTCCGACCAATCTGTGCTGTCCGCAACCGCCGACTTCGCAAAGTTTTCCATTACCGAATGAAAAAGCGTTCCGAATTGCGCGGCGTCCATCTCCTCCTTTTCGCTGTCGAAAATCTCGGCCTTCAATACGTATTTCAAATAAAAATCCCACGGGGAGGATATGTATGTTTTTAGCGCGCTTGGCGAGAGCGGGCGGCTGTATGGGAGCTTTTTTGCGGAGAATTTCCACAGAGGCGTAAAGTGCGCGTTGCGCGAACCCGACGGGAGATCCTTAAATAGCAGTTTGACGCGCTCAGGGAGGTCGTCTTCGCACATTAGTATTGGCGAAGGCATCAGAGGGTCGGAATCTGTATTTTTGCGGGGGACTATTATCGATAATTTGCGCCCCGGCTCAGAGCGAGAGCGTTTTAGAGCCCATAGCATATACGCGTCGCGCGAGCGCCGCGATTCGGAATTGCGCAACCCCAAAATTTTTCTCGACGAATCTGACAGTAGAAGCGTCTGCGGCTCAGCGAGCGGAACTATGCCGTCGTTCATATCGGAGAGCACAATATGCGGATTCGGAGACCAAAAGACGTCTATCCAATCAAGCAGCCGGATATCGCCCGGGTTTCCCGCCCTTCCCGAGGCCTCGGAAGCGAGGCGTTGAATAAATATTTTTACGCAGTCGGCAAACGTAAAAACATTTTCGGGGCAGCCTGAAAGCTCTTTTGCAGCCTCCGAAAATATTTTGAACGCAGCCCTCTCGGCATTCGGGGCGCGGTTTGAAGAAAAATGGGCCTCCGCCATCAGCGGTATTTCCGCGGCGAGCCACACGGCGGGTTTCGCGCAATTTGAAATCTCCGTCTCTAAAGCGGAAACGGCGCGCAAAGCGCGTCCAAGCAAATCGATATTTTTTATCCCTGCTAAGCGCGCTCCTCGCGATGAGAGAAAGTCGAGAGCGGCAACTGTGCCGCCCGGTATTGCGGCAGCAAACAAAGCGTCGAAATCCGCAAACAATTCATCGGCATTTTCACCCGGCAAATATTTTTCGCTAAAATACGGATTTTTGCAAAGTTCGCCCGCAACATTAAAATCTCCGCCCTCCGAAATCTGCCCCAAGAGCCGCAGCAACCGTCCGAGTGCGGTCTCCGCGAGAGTATCCACATTTAGAGGCGCAACCGCAAAACCCTTTGCTTCGAGTTTCGCCCTGAAAACCGGCGCCGCCTTATTCTGTTCGCAAGCCAAAGCCAAAACTTTATGCGCCTCACTGCCGTATTTTTTAGCCAATTCGGCAACAATTCCGGCCTCCTCCGCAACGGACTGGCACACTGTAATCGATCCGTCCTCGATTCCAAGCGCGCGGTGCGGATCAAAGCCGACAGGAGCCCCAAATTCGTCAAAGAACTCCGAATCTCCCTCCGGCGCGTACACGGCAGTTTCAAAGCGGAACGCGGAACGCGCGAACCTTCTAAAAATCCCGGATACGTCGGGAAAGCCGACGGCTATATACTTGCGCCCGCTTTCCTTCAATTTTCCAAACGCCATTTCGAGGGCCTCCGCCCTCGTAGGGAATCCCTGCGCCCTCAAAGCGGCAAAATAGCGCTTTTCAAGCAAAGCCAAATCTTCCCATTTTTGAGAATCTGCCGACTGCGAGAGAATCTTTGAGGCGGAAGATATCGTATGGAGATTTTCCGCAAGGGCAGACTGCAAAGACGCTATCTTGCGGGCAAAGGTCATGCGGTCGGCATCAGTCGGCAGTCCCGACGGAAATATATACTCAAATTCGCCTTTTTTTACTTTCGACAAAATGTCCGTCCATATCGACAGATTCCTTATCCCCTTCAAAACTTTACTGTCGCCAATTAAATCCGATATTTCAGATTCGAGGGTTGTAAATTTTAAATCTGTCGCGCCGCTTTTTCCGCTCCGCAAAAGCTCGGCGATAAATTCTCCGCGCAATAGCTCCGCCGCCGTATGGGTTGGGACTATGACAGTCGCGCAAGCAGACGGCGGCGTCGAGGACAATTCCCTCTCAAAATGCGATACGAGCCATTTCGCAAATGCCGTTGCGAGAGGCTCGCGCGAATCTATAAAATGCGGCATAATCCAAGGTTTGCAATTTTTACCGCTCTTTTCAAGAAGTTTCAGGCCGAGTTTTGCGTTTTGCTTGACATAGCCTTAACGCACATTGAGATTTTACCGTAAAAGTACATATAAAAAATATCCATCGGCACCATAAAAAAAATAAAATGTTCAAAGTAATAAAAATTCTTTTAAGGCTCGCTGCATTTTTTGCATTTGCAAGTTTGGCATTCTGGCTGTCTGGAATAGAAAATTACCAAGATACCCTCAAAAAGCTCAAAAAACTTCCCGACTACGACTTCCGCGCCCTCGCCGAAAGTTTTTGGAATCGCGGTCAGGAAGCCGAGGCTTTCGCATGCCTTGAATACTCCATATCAAACGGGCTTCCGGACGCCGCCGCGTGCAATATGTTGCGGAACAAATATTTGAATGAAGAAGAGAAAAAAAACTCCGCAACAGGCCGGTTATTCTCAGTCGGGCGTGGATTTATAACCGGAGATGTCGTCAACCTTGAATCTCTTGGAGGCGCGGTAGTTTCCGATATTATCTTATACGGCGACCTTCGAGACATCGCAAAAGAGCTTTTTATAAATGAGCAAACCGACCCTTTCATACTTCTACTATCTACTGCCGGAGCCGCTACAACCTTATTCCCTCCCGCCGACGGAACCCTCTCTCTAATTAAAATAGCAAAAAAAACCCATTCTCTTGCAAAGCCGCTCCAAAAAAATCTGGAATCCGCCATCACACTTGCGCTCAAATCGCGCTCAAAGTCATCTGTGGCCGAGGCGTTAAAAATAATATCCCCGATATCGGATTTATCAAAGCGCACAAAAACGTGGACCGGATTTTCATCAGTGCTGAAATTTGCGGAATCCCCAAGCGAAATCTCCGCCGTATGCCGCCTGCTCGACAAATCCCCCGCAAACGCTGCAAAGCTTGAGCAAATACTTTTTATAAGCGGCAAAAATTCAAAGCGCGCCTTTGAAATCATCGTTGACAATTCCCAAAAAGGAATGGATTACCTATACGGCATTTTGCGGAAAGGCCCAAAGTCTGTGCAATTTGCCGCGCGCCATCCTGCGCTTATATCTAGAAGCGCAAAAAACACCTACAAAGCCTACCCGGTGTTTGCGGCAAAAATCGAGGACTATATAAAGGCGTCTTTATTTATGCGGCCGGCATTAAAATGGATATTAGTGTTTTGCTTCGCTTCAGCCGCGGCGGCCTCCGTCTTGCCATACCGTTATATTTTCTCCGAAGCGAAGGGAGTTGATAAAAACCATTTCAGAGTGAGGGCCGTATCGGGCGCGTTAATTTCATGCATTTTGATTGCGGCCGCAATTACGGGGATTCTTGCGGCGCGCGGCTCAGCGGAAAATGAACAGCAGAACATAACGATCGAGGAACCCATCAAAAAACCTCTCATATTCTGGGCTAATGCGACTTGCGATATAAACGTATTGATTGACGAAGACTCCCTCTTGAACGACTCCCTCGAAATAAATATAAAAGCTCCGATAGTAAAAATCGGCGCGCGCCAATACGCCGTCTGCGGATTCGACGCAATAGGCTTTGGCTGGGATGAAATAGCCGCCGAAGGGGTATTTAATTTGCAGGTATGCGTTTCGAAGCGCGGAGAAAAACCGTTCTCATTTTCCCCGAAGCTCGCCTACTCGGACGGGCATTCCACTGTTTACATTCCCCTCGAAACAGATTGCGAAACAAATCTGGAGCTTGCCGGTAAAGATGTAGATATGGACGATGTCGCCATATTTTCAAAGGCTACGGGATTTAAGAATTCCCCCGTTGAGATATCGATTCCTACCGACGGGGCTTTAAACATCTATTCCCCGTGCGACGACGGAGATTTGATAGTGTTGCGCGGAGGGCTTTTTTACGGGACAATTTCCGCAAACAAAAACAATCCCCCCTTGTGCCGCAGGATAAGCGACAGCGTCCCCGATGATTTTTTAGAAATTCCGCTTGTAAAACCAAGCGATCAAACATACTACACTGACTTTATGCGCGCAGTGTCGAAAATTTCAAAAGCGCGCCCAAAATAATTTTTTATGAAGAACGCAATAATATTCGATTTTGACGGAACGATTGCCGAAACGATACCGTTGACCCTGCAAGCAATACGCGCGGCATACGCAGACAATTCCCTGCCACTCCCCACAAAGGAGAAAATTGTTTCCAATTTTGGGGCGAACGAGTATGGAATGTTTCATAAGATGAGCCCTGACTGTGCGGATAAGCTTTTTGAATCGTACCTTTCAGAATACGTTGCGCTTCACGAGAAATATTCACCCAAGCCTTTTGACGGAATTGTAGATGTATTGCATAAAATAAAAAATTCTGGGTGGAAACTCGGGCTTGTGACCGGAAAGCACGAGAAAGCCCTTGAATTGTCGCTATATTATTATGGACTGAGAGGGGTTTTTGACGGCATTCGATGCGGCGGAATAGATCGCTCTATAAAGACAAAAAACATATCTTCGCTCTTGTCCGAATGGGAAATTAAGCCTGAAAACTCGTGGTATATAGGAGATGTCGCAAGCGATATTTCCGATGCGAGGGCGGCCGGCGCACACCCGCTTTCGGCTGCCTGGGCGCATACGAAACTTGCCCAATTGCGGGAGCTTGAAGAGCTCTCTCCGGAGAAAATTTTTAGATCGGTAAAGGAATTCGGCGCCTGGATAGACAATTTGTTTAATAATTACGACTCTATTAATAATATTTAATATTATTTTTAATAAAATAAACTTGTAATAATAGCATATATAATCCATATAAGTAAGAAAACGGATATGGGTTATATAGCGAGGTTATTTTGGGTATTTGTTCCTTGCGCAATATTTTTTGCGGCATGCACAAAGGAGATAAAGATAGACGCAAGCAGCAACGCCTCGCTGAGGAAAAGTCTAATCAATATGTCGCGCGGCATGAGCGAGAACGAAATCAAGGATTTTAACAACGCCATATACGGCATAATCGGGCTTGTGACAAACGATATTCCCAAGAGTGAAAACCGCACAGACATAGCGATAAAAAGAGTAAGAGAAATGCTCAACGGCAAGTCTGCCGAAGAGGTATTAGAGCTATACGAACACCTCGCACAAAAAGAATCAAACTTTGCGAGCGCGAAATAGTAGCCGCAATTTTCTTTATTTGAGATTAGCCTGCGGCAAAATCCGCGAAGATTTTTTAATATTAAGGCGGGCGGGATTTGATAAAAAAACGGTATTATAAAACATTCCGCAAAAAAATGCCAGCAAGCTTTTCACGCATAATACGGGAGTCGATAAAGCGCGGCATTCTTAAGCAAAAAAAGCGCAAGGCTCGAATGTGACAGCAAAAAAGTACTACAAAATATCTTTGGCCGACGCCAAACACCGCCCAAGCCAGTCGAGCATCAATGCTTCTGACTCCTGTTCCGACAATTTCCAATCCTCCGAATAATTCCTCATTTTATTCACGAGAATATTTAGGCACAGGGCGCTAAAAACCGACAAATTGACGCTCTGCACAAAACCGTACATCGGCATTGAAAACGTTATGTCAGCCATCTCGTGCGCAGTCTGCGTAAGCCCCGTAAGCTCCGTGCCTATCATAACCGCCAAAGGCCTGTCCACAGGCACATCCAATATATCAATAGCCCCTTCGCGCAATGTTGAAGCGGCAAGCAAATATCCCTCGCCCTTTATTTTTTCAAGAGCCGCCCGCGTATTCGCAAGGCAGTTGTCGTCAACGGACAGCTCGCGCGGCTCGTTGGCCCTGCGCCTGCGGGCGATAGGCAGGGTGTATCTATGGATATCCATCCATTTTGATGCGCCCATATCTACATTTCTGCTCGGGATAAATTTATTGCGGTTCTCGATTATATGCGCTTCCTGTATTCCAAAAGCGTCGCAGCTGCGCAATACAGCCGAGGCATTGTGCGACTGAAAGACGTCCTCCAGAACCACGGTAATGCGCCTCGTGCGCCATTTCAGCGCGCGGCGCATAAGCTCCACCCTCGTCGGCTTTAACTTTGCCGACAGGAATTCTATTTTTTCAGATGCTGTCATTTATTTTCGTGGTTTGGGCGCGAACACAATCCTGCGTAAGGCTCGTCAGGGAAAGGAAGGTTTTCGTTTGCTCCGAGCATAAATTTATCGCACACACCCATCAATGCCGGAACTCCGCGGGCGAGGCGCATTTCCCTCAGAAACGCGCCGTCCCTGTCTATGGCAACCCCTATAAAATTCAAAAACTTTTTCATTCTCGAGTCGGGATAGCGCACAGACGAAGCAATTACCGATTTCAATAAGTCCTCCACATACGCTCTAACCTCGCCGAGTGTTGGCGAATACGGCTTTCCGGAAGATAGAGCTTCGGAGATTTGCCGAAATATCCACGGATTGCGGACTGCATGCCGCCCGACCATAACGCCCGCACAGCCCGTGTTTTTCAATACGTCGAGAGCCTTTTTGGCGGATGTAATGTCGCCATTGGCAATTACCGGCACCGGCGATATTTCCACTGCCTTCTTTATTTTGGAATAATCGCAATCGCCGCGGTAGAGCTGTTTGACTGTGCGCGCGTGGATTGTTATGAAATCGGGGCTTCCGTCTAAAACAGCCGAGAGGATATCCTCAAAATTTTCCGGAGAATCAAACCCTATGCGCATTTTTACGCTGAAAATTCCGCCCCAGTTATCGCGCATTATGCGGGTTAGAGAGCGTATTTTTTTCACATCGCGCAACAGGCCTCCTCCCACATTTTTTCTATAAATTTTGGGAGCCGGGCAGCCGAGATTCAAGTCGAGCGAATCGATTGGATATTTCGAGAGTTTTTTTATAGCCCGCAAAATGCAATTTTCGTCCTCGCCGATAAATTGCGCTGAAACGGGTCTTCCGCCGGGCTTTGACAATACCGCTTTTAACACGTGCTCCTCAAATTCAAAGAACTCGTGTATCCGAAAATATTCTGCAATAAAATAGTCGGGCGCGCCCCTGGTTGCGACTATTTGCATAAAATCGGCGTCGGTAATATCCTGCATGGGCGCCAAAAAAGTCACGACACCCGACTTTCCAAAAGGCGCCGCCATAAACATCAAACTTCGCCGCGAAGCTTTTTGAGAGCCTCCGACATATCGGGGAGATTTTCGAGGACAGCCGAATCTATCAGAATTGGCGCATTTGCGCGCATAGCCAAGGCGAAAGTATCGCTTGGCCTGCCGTCTATTTCCACTATTTTCTCACCGAGCTCGTTCGACATCTCGACAGTGAGATTTGTGAAAAAAGTTCCTTCGCAAACATGGTAAATAACAACGCGCTTTATTTTGCAGTCGAGCCCGTCGAGCATCTGCATCACGAATTCGTGCGTAAGCGGCCTTTCCGACGAAATCCCCTCAAATGCGCTTTGCAGGGCCGCCCCTTTTGATTTGTCAACGTAAACGACAAAAGTTTTTTCTGGGGCGGTCAGGAAAATCGCATAGCCGTAGGGCGTCGGACATATATCCGCAATATTTACTTTAACCAAATCGCTCATCAATAAACCGTCTAAAAAATCGCAATGCAGAAGATATGTTTAATATATCGTAATCCGATGTGGATTATAAAGGCGGAACTAAAAAAAACCAGCCCTCGCAAGAATGAAGGGCCGGGATACAACATATTTTCGCCCAAATATTGGCAAGACAATCTGCCGCACCACGGCGAAAGAGAAAATTTCAGTTACTTGACGGCTTTTATTTTGCCGGCGATTTTGCTTTTTACGCGCGCCACTTTATTCGGATGGACGATTCCCTTCTTGGCAGCTTTGTCCATAGCCGAAGCGAGAACGCTTCCGGCAGCCTTTATAGATTCGGCGTCGGTGGCGGCTTCGAGCTTTTTAGTCAAGGTTTTAATGCGGCTGGTGGCCGCGCGGTTGCGTTCCGTACGGGTAGCCGTTCTGCGGATGTCTTTTTTCGATGATTGATTGTTTGCCATATCGGTGTTTTAAATATTGCTTGTTTTTATGGAGGCGCGTTTATTACGGCTTAATCGCAACCGCAACACCGCAGGGCGCCTAAGCGCAAATGCGGGGCGCGCGTACGCCTCCACTTAATTTAAGCGTCTTATAAAATATGATTATTCTCGCAAACGCAACAAAAATATTGTCATACCTAAACTTTTTTAAACCTATCTATTTTGTTTGGAGCGGAAGTTTGCATAGCAAATGCCTAAGAAAAGATAAAGCCGCAATGGGTAAAAATAGATAAAATTTCTTAAAAGCGGCAACAAAGTTGCATTGCCAGAAAGATTGTCAACAGGCATTAAAAAAAATCAAGCTCCATAAACGTAAAAAATATCTGAAATTTATATAATAATATAAACAGTTGTTTACTGCACAAAATTCTTTCACAGTTTATCGTTAAAATAAAATCAAATCGCCCGCAAGCATGCGGCGCCGGGCTTTTTATTCGAAATTTCTCAAATCTGGGCTAAAAGATTTTTTTAGTATTATTTCAAAAATAACTATTTTATTTGGGCGATTGAACTCAGTTTTAATTGTAAAAAACCTAAAAAATTTTAACTCCGTATATAGGCTTCGTAACGTTAACGATTCTTTGGTATGGTTGTATTTCCCATATAAGATAATAAAAGCTGCGCTAAAATAAAAATATTTTAGCGCAGCTTTGCTTTTTTAATATGAGCAAAAAAAAGACTACCTATAAAAGTCTCTACAATACAACAAGCGACCAACCCTATTGGATTTCATAATTAAGCAAGCAAGTACGGGGCCAATCAAACTACGTTAATAACGGAAAACACAGTTGAAAAATCTACTATGCAATCACAAATAAAGCATATATCCCGCAAGAGCCTTGCTCACAATCCTATTGCTTTTGTTAAGGCATGCGTTTAGCGCAACATTTGCCGTGTTTTTCGGGAAAAATCCATAAACAAAGCGGTCTTACGAAGCTTTTCTGTTATTTTGGACAATTCCATTTTCAAAACCAACTCGGGCAATAATTTTGCCGCAACACAAAAAACTTTATTAGGCAAAACTCCTCGCGGAGTTTTCTCAAATCGTAAAAATAGTCAACAAGCCCTCAAAGAAGCTTTAAATGGATTCTATGCAAAACGCCCCCCGCAAGGATTTTGCGGGAGGCTGTTGAAGATAGCATTATTAAACGCCAAGCGCCTCGCGAAGTTTTTGCTGAAATTCCGGAAGATCGCTTTGCGGTGGGGTATATCCCGGTGTTGACGGATTTAGGCCAAGCCTGCCTGAATTGTCCAAGACCCATTCCGCCATACCTCCGTCAGAAAAAACTACATCTCCGCTCATGACCGCCCCCGGACGCTGTATTGGACTTACTGTTACTCGTACACCTCCGGAGCTTTCCCCCGGATTTTCGACCTGCTCCTCATTTTCGCCAGCACTGCCGGATTGCGGGCCCTCCGCATCAACCGGAGAAGCCTCCTGTGCCGAATCGGCAGCATTTTCGCCGCTCGAAGGAATTTGCGCACCAATGTCGTCTATCAAAAATCTTACATCAATATACATCATATCGATGCCAAACTCTGATGACAGCAGCCTCTGAATTTCAGATACGCCCTTCCCTTCGGCGACCCATTTTTTAACGGTTTCTTTTTGTTGGTCGGTTAAATTCATATTTTATTCTATCGGATCCGACATGAATATTACGCGGCGCGTCACCGTATTGCCGTGCGCAAGTACAAGCTCCTTAAACTTGTCAAGGCTCAGATTTTGCCCCTTCATAAGCGCACGCATTTCACGCGCTCCGGCATCGGATATAAATGTCATTGAAATATCAGCGTACGCGAGAGTTCCGTTTTCGACCTCAGTCGGCACAACCGACTCTCTTCCGCCTCCCGAAGCATAGGAATACAGGGGAGACTCTACTATTATTTTTTTGCCGACAGCAAAACCGACACCCGGCGGAACATACGCTATCTTCTTTTTGGGAATATTCGCACCCGGCGTATAAGACGGATTGTCGTAAGAAATTGCAAAACGAACCCTGAAATCGACAATGTTCATCGCAAGCAGATTTTCGGGATCCAACGTCCACGACCTCAAATCTTGCATGGGCTGTTCTACGCCGTTTTCATCTATTACCGTGCAGCGCTGACCCCATAGGTTCATTTGCAGGGCATACCTATAATCCTCAGTTTCGTAAGTACCCTGTTTTTCAGGCCCCATAGCTTCAAGAACTGTGGACTTCGGGTCAATTACAGCGCGGTACAAACCGTAAAAAGCGTTATATTGGCTGGCATTTGCCGATTCGTCGGACTGCCCTTCCATAAACGGACTTTTTACGCATAGCTGATACTTTATCGCGCACACATTGCCGGGAATCGGAATGGCGTTTGTAGGGTCCAAAACGGACGAGGACAAGTTTTCCCTCGTGTATCTGGGCCTGAGCGAAGTTGGAGCGTAAAACATTATTTCCGGCGGGCGGAGGGGAGTTGTATCAAGCTCGTTAGAGCCCGTAAGCATGCCGGCGTTCATCGGATACGCAACTTGAAGCCATGCACCACCATCTTTTTTAATTATAAGACTCTCCAGGTCGTCCTGCATTACTCTGCCGACTACCCCCGCGTCAAAGTATGTTTGTATTTGGCCGCTCGAACGATTCCAAGTATTGATAATCGCAGATGTCACATACAAAACCGCCACCACTATCAAGCTCATGATGGCGCTCGCGGCGAGTATTTCCACAAGGGTAAAGCCTTTTCTCGCGGCCGCCGCGCGCACGCCCCAAGTGCGGTGCAATATCATTTTTTTATCAAAAATTTTCATGGTTTTATCGCATTTTTATTATTACGTCGTCGTATATGCGCCTCTGGACATTTTGGCTCTCTTCGCCTACGCCTGAAATTATGTCGTCGCGCGGGTCGGCGAGTATTTCCACTTTTATCGGCAAATACGCTACGGCATATAATTGGGAATCGCCCGGGAGGACTCCGCCGCCGTATTCGGCCGAATCTCCGACAGTGATTTTTTCGCCCTTCAAGCCCTCTTGATAGACAGAAACAAGCACTCTGTATATTTCGCCCTCGGAGCGTTTTAGGTGCTCATTGTCCGGCGGCATTCCAGACATCATTCCCTCCTGCTCGGAGGATACCGTCACGAGGCTTGAATTGTCGGGGTCGTCCGGGTTTTGGTATTCGTCCCAAAAGTATATCACATGCGGCTCTGTGGGATTCAGCACCCATTGGTATACTGTATCGAAGTTCTTTTCTTTGAGAGTAGTCTCTATGTTAGAAATTAGCGCAACCGCCTTGCTTTGCTGGCGTATTTGATTTATGTTTGCCGTTATTGCAGAAAGCAGTCCTATCATGGACGATATTGCAATCGCCATAACGCCAACGGCGAGCATCACTTCGACAAGTGTAAATGCGCTGCGTTTATTTTTTAAAGGTGTTCTCATATTACTTTATAGTTTCTTCCATTTCGCCGTAATCGGTAAACGGTATTGTGTTTCCTATGCGCCTAACGACAAATCCCATCTGGGAAAACGCGTTGTCAACAAGCAGAACTCCTTTGGAATCGAGATTGCCCGCGACAAGCATTATATACGCGCCCGGATTCATCGACAAACCGTCGGAGGAAAATTCATAAGAGTACCAATCTCCGTTGCCCTCCGACACTGAAAGCGGCGTGGCGGACGGAAATTCGCTTAGCCCTACCCGGTTGAATACGCCGGTGTAGCCGTTGTTAAAGGTGCTCTTGAAAACGTCGGAATCCGAAAGCCCGTTTTGCAATTTCACCATTGTCGAGAAATCTCCCTGCGGGGGTACGAAAAACACGCCTTCCGGAAGCATAATTCCCCTGTTTAGGGCAACCCACCCTTTCACTTCGTCATCGTTGCCCTTCACTTTATAGATCACGCCCACTTGGCGCAATTTGCGGGAAAGGTCGTCGCCGCGGTATATTATTACGCGCGACGGAGTCTGCCGTTTTATGGCGTTTGTTCTGGCTTCGTGGAAGGCCGCCATCATTGTCCTGTTGGCGGAATACATCGGCTGGGCCGAGTCTTTCATATTTAGCATGGAAATGCCGGTGGACAATATGGCGATAATGCCTATAACCACCAACATTTCTATGAGGGTAAACGCCTGTCTTGAACTTCGCATAACTTAAAAATATAGCCGGTTACCAAGAGAATATATCTTCCGCGCCGTATTCAGCCTTTGCGCTGCGGCCGTCTTTTTTAAGAGTAAACACTATCGCCCTCGCCCTCAATCCGCGTTCGGGATTCGGAACTATATCGCGCAATTCGTCGGCTGGAATGCCGTCCGTGACTGTCGGGAAGCCCTGTTTTATGAATCCGTCGCCGTCTTTATCGACGCTAACGTAGATGTTCGGATTCCCAAAACCGTCAACCAATTTCCATTTGCCCTTTAATTGAACGAGGTTGCTCGTGCTAAAATCGAGGAATTTGCGGCCCTTTCTGTTGAATTCCGCCCTGTCGGACTGCGAAAGTTTTTTACCGTCGCAATCGACGCCTGTGACCGCCTTTACAAAGTTTTCGGCATAATTGCCGTCGTCGAGATTTGTGCGGTCGCGGGCGGTTAGAAAATCCGGGAAATATCCGTACTCGTCCTTGTAACGTTCGAGCGCATTTACCATGTTTGAAAAGAATGTCTTTGAAGTCGCCTTCACAGCGTTCTTTTGGGCGTTGGATATCATCGGGGTCAAAAGCCCGACAAGCACGCCTATTATCGATATGACTATCATCAGCTCTATGAGCGTAAAACCTTTTTTTGCGGATTTCATATACGGATTCCTTTTCTTTAAAGAGATTAGTTTGTATTGGGGTAAATATTAATCTTCAACGCCTTGGATTATATTATCCATATTTTCAGGCTCGTTTTGGTACTCGTTCATATCGGGGATTATGCCTGTCGTGTACATTGAGCGGACATTTTTTTCTTTTCCGTCGGGACCTTTTGAAAGCAATATGAAGCCCTGTCCGCGCCATGAGGCGGTCTCCGTATTCATCGTGTTGGCGGTGTTATAGAAATACAGGTACGGTTCAAACCACGGATCTACAAAATAGACTCCACTCTTTTCGGGATCGACATTTTCAAGGTGGGGATCTGCCGGATCCGCAATCCTCAATTTTGATACATCGACAAAGGGCCTCGTGTCGGTTCCGGCGTCGCTCATTACAATCTGAGCGTTCTGAATTTTCGCGACCATTTTGCCTGTCAAGCATTTATAAAGGTCGCCCGCAGCCTGCTTTTCGTTGCCTGCAGCTGTTATTCGCGGATAAGTGTCGTATTGGTTATAAAACGACTCTATGCCCGTTGCAATGAGCGCCATGTCCGACTTCGCCTGCGCCCTTCCCTGCGCTTCGCCGACAGTTCCGAGCATTTGCGTAGTAATTCCCATAAGCAAAACTATTATGCCTATGACAATCAATATTTCAATTAGGGTAAAACCGCCGCGCTTGGCGGTATGTTTTGGGGTAAAAATATGACTATCCATGTGTAAAAGATGTGTAAGCCTATACGGGGCGATTGTCAAAGTTTTTAAGCGCCTTTATTGAGTTTTTTTGCAAATATCGTATATTTCGGACTTTAATTTCCCGATTCCCTCCTCGGACAGGCATGATATGGGGATTATATCCAGGTCTTTATGCCTTCTTTTGAATTTTTTTAGGTTCTTAACAGCTTCGTCTTCGTCCATTTTATTGGCGGCAACTATCATAGGCTTTTTGAGAAGTTCGGGAGAATAGAGCCCGAGTTCTTTTATAAGGTTTTCATAGTCGTCCGAGGGGTCGCGCCCGTCGGTTCCCGCCATATCGATAATCAGCACCAGAACCTTGCAGCGCTCTATATGCCGCAGAAATTTATGCCCCAAACCCCTATTATCGCTGGCGCCGTCTATGAGCCCGGGAATGTCGGCGAGTTTTAGCTTGTCGTAGTGATCGGGGTATTCGAGCGTTCCTATATTTACATGTAGCGTCGTAAACGGATATGCGCCGATTTTTGGGTTTGCATTTGTTATTAAAGATACGAGCGAAGATTTCCCGGCGTTGGGATATCCGACAAGACCCGCGTCTGCGATTGATTTTAGCACGAGCCTAAATTCCCCGCTCTCGCCTTCCGTGCCGTACGTAAACTGGCGCGGCGCCCTGTTTGTGGAGCTTTTAAAATGGATATTTCCAAGTCCGCCCTTGCCCCCGCGCAACAGCAGGATTTTTTCGTTGTGGCGCAGTATCTCCGCAACAACCGCGCCGTTTTCGTCATTTATAATTACAGTTCCCGGCGGTACCCGCAAATATGCGTCCGCGCCGGACGCCCCTGTTTTTTGGCGCCCCATTCCGTCGCCGCCGTCCCCGGCGGAGAGATTCGGGGTATAGGAATATTTTTCGAGGTCGGACAAATTTTCGTCACCGAGAGCATAGACATCGCCGCCCTTTCCGCCGTCGCCGCCGTCAGGCCCCCCGAACGGAATGAATTTTTCGCGGCGGAATCCGGCGGATCCCTTGCCGCCGTTGCCGGCTCTTAGCGTCACTTTGGCTTCATCTACAAACATGGATTCTCTCTCTCAAAAACGGTTTAGTATTTATTTAAGTATCGCCTCAGCTTGCGCGAAGTCAAGCCGCAACGAATCCAGAGAATTGCTCCTGCGATTTTTATCTCGGAACCCCACGCCTTTCGCCCGCAACGCGTCCGTTTTGCAAAAACTTTTTAGAGACTTTATATTTTGCTGTAAACCGATACTGAATGTATTTTTTCAATAATTAAGAGAATAGCTGCAAGGCATTTCGTTTGTGCAAATGTTGCACTGAATGTATTTTTTATATTTAAAACAATCTGTCCGCACGCCATTCAGAGACTCGGCGGAATTTGCATATCCATCTCTCCCGCTTACGGCGGCTTGCTAAAAATCTAAAAAAATTAAAACCAAAATTAAAAAAATTGTCAAAAATATAAACGCAATTTAAAATTCCCGCAAAAAATATAAAAATTCTTAAAATATGAAAAATACGCTTAGTTTTTCAAATGCGGCAAAAGCAGCCGCAGCATGCGCTATATGCGCCGTTGCCTGCCTTTTAGTCGGCTGGCTGTCGTCTCTTTTTCAGGGGGAATCGCTCTCACAATGGTACCCGCTTATAAAAAAGCCGTCTTTCACGCCCCCAAGTATGGTTTTCCCCATTGCGTGGTGCATTTTATACGTGCTCTCGGGAATTTCCGCAGGGCTCGTATTGACTTCGCCAAAAGAGGGGAAAACAGCGCCAATTCTTATTTTTTGCGCCCAGCTATTCGTGAACTTTCTGTGGAGCGTCCTGTTCTTTGGCATGCACAACCCCGCTGCAGGTCTCGCCGACTCTATCGTGTTGCTTATACTGGCTGCACTGTACGCCAAGTGCGCATGGAATATTTCAAAAACAGCCTCTATTATATTCGTCCCTTACGTCCTGTGGTGCGCGTTCGCTACAATCTTAAATCTCTGGATTGTATTTTTAAACTAAATTTTTTCGACTCTTACATCCCCGTCGCAAAAGCGCAAACCAAATGGTTTTTCAGGGACATCGGCCGCGCGGGAAATAAAATTCCCCTCGGAGTCGGTAGCCAGGGCGAATCCCCTATTTAAAACGCTGTCGATGCCAAGCAGTTCGATGTGCTTTTCGAGGTACTCGAGCTTGCGGCGGAAAGCCTCAAGAGTCCGCTCCGGGGCTATTCTCTCCATCTTTGCGCATGCGCGCAAATACCTCGAGTTGGATTCCGACAATATCGCCGTCGCCGCCGTGCGAAGCCTCGATTCGTCGGTATCGAGCGCAAGATTGTACTCCCTAATCTTGTATTCGGGAGAATTTAGGCGGAGCGAATTTGCGAGCGCCTCCAAGCCTTCGCGCGCGCTTTCCAAGCGGAAAGCCGCCGCTTTATCCAATCCCGACTCTACTGAATCAACCGCGTTTTTTGCGCCGATTCTCGCGCTTGAAATGACCTCCGCCGCCGCGCTCGGAGTTTCCGCACGCAAGTCCGCCGCAAAATCCGAAAGCGTAAAGTCTATTTCGTGGCCGACTGCGGAAATCGTGGGAATTGAGCAGGCGGAAACAGCTCTCGCAACTTTTTCCTCGTTGAAAGGCCACAAGTCTTCAAGGCTTCCGCCGCCGCGCATTAGGATGAGCAGATCGAATCCCCCTCTGTCCGGAAAGGTAAAATTTTCGGCAATTCTTACTGCTTCGCACAATTCGCCCGCTGCCTCCGCGCCCTGCACGCGCGCCGGAATCACAACAATCTCGCCTTTCCAGCCCCTGCGGGATAAAATTCGGCAAAAGTCCCTAATTGCCGCGCCCTGCGGGGAAGTCGCAACCGCCACGCGGCGCGGCAGCAAAGGAATTTGCTTTTTTCTGTCTGCGTCGAAAACGCCCTCCGCCGCGAGCTTTTCCTTCAAAGCCTGAAAGCGCGCCGCGAGATCCCCCGCTCCGTCCGGGATTACCGCCTTGACTACTATCTGGTAGTTTCCGCGCGCCTCGTAAATAGATATTTCCCCGAATGCGAAAATCCGCATACCGTCCGCAAGGCGCAACGTCATATTCCTCGAATACCCCTTGAACAAAACCGCCGATATCGAGCCTTCGTCGTCTTTTAGGGTGAAATAGGTGTGCCCGCTCGAATACGTTTTTAGGTTTGAAATTTCGCCTTTTAGCCACAGCTCTGGAATATGGGTTTTAATGAGCATTTTAAAGCGGCGCGAAAATTCGCCCACACTGAGTATTTCATCGCTCTGTCTTAGAAATTCCATTTTTCCCCCTCAGTTTGTGTCCGTACCGCTTGTCGAGCATCCTCGCGACGATTGCAAGTATCACAAAAAAAGAAACCGCTATCGCCATGTTTGAAAATCCGCCCGTAAAAAATCCCTCGCCGAGATACACGTATCCGAAAATCTGAACATACTGTATCGGCAGCGACACCACAACGTATTTTACAAACGGTATCCCCGCCAGACCCAGCGCGTAGTTTTGCACAGCCAGCGGATTGCCGGGAATCATACGCATTAAAAATACAAACTCGTACTGCTCGTACGGAGGCAGCCTCGGAATTTTAACCCCGCGCGCATCGAGCTTCACCCGCAAAAAGTCGCCAAACTTGCGGGATATGAAGTACGACACCGCAATATTGGCTGTCACTCCGAGCCAGCAATATAGAAGAATCACAATCATCGGCTCCGTTTCCGCGCGGGCCGAGGCTAGTATGAATATCGGCGTCACGGGCAGAAAGAATATGGGCAAAACGAAAATCACGAGGGAATAGACAATCAGCGGAACACCCTCGAGCAACCGCAAATTGTCTCTAAAATAAACTCCCACATCCGCCAAAAAAACCTCGATTTCACGCTGCCAAAAGAAAAACGCCCACACGAAAAGTGCGGCCGCAAATATTCCCGCGGACGCCAGATACGCGTATTTTCTTTTTATTTTCACTGCTACATTAGTGGCGCTCCGAAAGGCGGAACGCAAGGCTTATATCCAGAAATTTTCGAGTTTTTCCAGAACCCTGCAAATTGACAAAATGTTGGAATGTATATCGCACTCGGGAGAGAAGTCGGTGAGGATTTTTCTTATGTAAAGTTTTTTTGAGAACGCTTTTGCCGCGCAAGCGAGCGCCCAGCCCTCCATATCTACAAGCTCGCCCATGCCCGCGGCCTGCTCCCTGTCCTTTGCCGAGGCGACAGGCCGGCTGGAAGTCGCGAGTGTCGCCGTTTCGCAGCCGCCCATTGTCTGCATTTCAAAAACCTCGCCGCAATAGGGCTCGATGCAAGATACGCTTCTTACATCGAAAATTTCCCCAAGCTCTTGAGCACCGAATTTTGGCGAGGCCGCCCCCGCAGCCCCTATATTTATTGCAGATTCAAAATCGAGCTCCGACGCCGCCCATGAAAACGCCGTCGCCGCGTTCGCAAGGCCTATTCGCGTTATTACCACAGTCTTGGTGTCGTTTTCCCAGACCTGATAGGGCGTTTCGCGCACTTTCTTGTACGAGAACTCAGCGGATTTCAATACGCCGCCTATCTCCCACAAAGAGGCGGCAAATATGGCTGTCTTTTTCATATCGCGCACTTGGAAAGGTTTTTTATCAGATCACCGCGTATTTTAGATATGTCCATCGAGTAATTGTTGACGAAAGCGTAAATGTGCTTTTCAAGGACGCTGTCGTCGAGATATTGCGCCTTGCTCCTTACGAACTCGCGCGTGGCTTTTGGATTTTCAAAAGCAGCCGAGATGCTTTGGCGGATAAGGCTCTCGACCGACTCTTTGCGCTTAGAGACATCTTTGCGGATGCAAATGCAGCCGAGCGGCACCGGAAGCCCCGTGCGCATTGTCCAAAAGCCTCCGAGGTCGGCGGCGAGCTCCAAGCCCTCGTCGGCAAACACGAATCTGCCCTCGTGAATCAGCACTCCCGCATCGGCCTCGCCAGCGGATATTGCGCTCGATATATCCCTAAAATAGGCGGCCTTCATCTCAATATCCCCGCCCGCGTAAAATTTAAGCAATGCCGCCGCCGTCGTATTGAGCCCGGGCACAAGCACTGGCTTTGAAGGGTCGAATTTTCCGCCCTTTTTCACGACGAGTATCGGGCCGGTCCCCATGCCGAGGGCGGCGCCGGCGTCGAGCAGCTCGTATTTATCGGAGTTTTTTATGTAGGCCGGAAAGGACATTTTCGTAAGCGGATATTTTCCGTTTTCGGCCGCAATATTTAGCTCCTCTATATCGGCAAATTCAAATTCAAATCCGGATTTTATCTTTTTAGATATGAGCGCCTCGTAGGAAAAGGTATCGTTTGGGCAAGGTGTTATTGCAAACTTCATAATTTTAAAATTTAGAATTCGGAGACTGTCTCGTAAAGGCCGTTTCGCTCGCGCGGAACAAGCCCCGCCGAAACTATGATTTTACGCATATTTTCAGCGGTTGCGCGGTTGTCGATGCCAGTCGCGCGGACAACCATCTCGTCCATCAGAACTCCGCCGACGTCGTTTGCGCCGAATAGCAGCGCAACTTCCGCGACTTTCAAGCCCTCGGTAAGCCAGCCCGACTGAACGTAATCTATATTGTCGAGATACGCGCGAGAGAGCGCGAGCGTTTTCAAAAAATCCGGCGCACCTGCGCGCTCGACCTTTCCCTCTATAAGAGTGCGCTCGGGCGATACCGGCCACGCGATAAACGCCTTAAAAACGCCAGTCTCGTCTTGGGTTCTGCGCACGACATCCAAATGCTCGACCCTCTCCGCAAAAGTTTCGCCCATTCCGAAAGTCATTGTGGCAGACGACGTCATCGAGTTTTCGGCCAGAGCCCTCATAACTTCCACCCATTCTTCAACGCTGCACTTGTTTGGGCAAAGAGACTTTCTTATGCGCTCCACAAGCAAATCCGCAGCCCCGGGAACCGAGTCCGCCCCCGCGGATTTTAGGCGCGATACGGCGTCTTTCACATCAACCCCCGCCCCGCGCGCGAAAGACACTATTTCAGACGGCGAAAAGACGTGCAGCCACAGCGATGGGAAAGCCGACTTTATTTTTGATAGCAGCCTTTCCGCCCAATCGAGAGTGAACTGTGGGCTGAGCCCGCCCTGCAACATTATCTGCGTCGCTCCCCTCTCCGCAGCCTCCGCGCAAAGGGAAAATATTTCGCCGTCAGAGAGCCTGTACGGTTTTACGACGCCTGCTTTTGCGTGGTATGCGCAAAACTTGCACTGGGCCGTGCATATATTCGAATAGTTTATCATTCGGTTTACGACATACCCCGCCCGGCGGTTGGCAAAGGCGTTGCGGGGGGCCGCGAGTTTTGCAAGTTCAAATAGCGTCGCATTCTCGAGGCCGAGGGCCGCCTCTCGTGAGATTCTTTCCATTGTTTTCATTTCGTCGGAATTTCTGAACGGGCAAGGTCCGCGGCATAATCGAAAGCCTTTTTGAATAGGCCGCTCGGAAGCTCGTATTTTAAATTTCGGTAATATTTTTTTAGGGCTGGCGCGTCAAGCCCAGCGCAGGAAGTGCGCATTGCGCCCACCGCTTTCCCTATAACTGAGCCCGGATTTTTGCGGAATGCCGCGAGCGCATTTTTTATGTTTTTTTCAAGCAGCGGCGCGGCTTCCGAATAAACGTTTCTGCGCACTACAAAAACGGAATACACCATCGGAAGCCCTATTTCTGCGCGCCACATTTCGCCGAGGTCGGCGCAAAATTCGCGCGGCTTGAACGCGAGGGCTGCATCTCCTATAAGCAGCGCGGCGTCGGCTGAATCGAGCGGAGCGCTCGGCATCGATAAAATGTCGGAACCGTATTTGAGCCTGAATAAATGGGCGAAGGCGCGCGCGGATGTACCGGATTCGGGAGTTATGTAAAGCGATGCGTCAGGAAATGATTCAAACGGCACCCTGGAAAATATTTTGACCGACATTACCTCGCCGTCGGAAAATATGCCGTAACGCGGGAGAACCTTATAATGCTTCTCTATTTCGCCCTCGTAAACCCACCTTGAAATCATTGCGGCATCGACGTCTGCGCGCGCGGCGCGCGAGTTGAGCTCGGCGGGCACGGCGGAAAACGAGTCGAACTCCGGATAGTCGGCCTGAAAAAACGGCAGGGAGTTGACGTACGAAATTCTTCCGAGTGTATAGCGCGCTCCAGGCATTCCAGAATCGTCTGCGCCTATTTGCGCACTATGTAGTTTGAGTTTGACTTTACAGGCTCGAAACCGGCGGCGATGATTGTGCGGCGCATAAAGTTTTCGTCCCTATCAACCGGCGCAGCGCCTGCGGATACGGCGACTTCCTCGCGCCAATGCGTGCCGCCTATGTCGTCCGCACCGAAGTTTAATAAGACCTGCACAAATCTGTCGCCGTAATGGGTGACGGGCGTCCTGACGTGGGAAAAGTTGTCAAGCACAACCCTCGCAAGCGCGCAAATTTTCAAGTCGTACGTAGCCGACGAGCGCGCCGGTATGCCGCTTGAGCCCCTGCGGAATGGAAGCGGAACAAACGCCTTGAATCCGCCAGTTTCGGACTGGAGTTCGCGGAGTCTGAAAAGGTGGTCGACTACGCTTTCCGGAGTCTCTATATGCCCGTACAGCATCGTGGCGTTGGTTCTAATTCCGTGGCTGTGGGCTATGCGCATTGCGTCAATCCATTCGTCGGAGGAAAGCTTGTCGGGGGCGATTTTATCGCGCACTTGCTTATCGAAAATCTCGGCGCCACCCCCCGGAAGGGCGTTTACGCCCGCCGCTTTTAGGCGTTCAAAAACCTCCCCGAGCGGAAGCCTGGACGCCTTTGCCATCGCCGCGCATTCCGACGCCGTAAACGCCACAATATTCAGCTTGGGATCGGCGCTTTTAACGGCGCGTATTATGTCTATGTAATAGCTCAGCGGAAGCTTGGAATATATGCCGCCTATTATGTGTATTTCCTCCGCCCCCATTTCCGAAAATTTTTTAGCGCGCTCAAAAACCTCCTCGGGCGTAAGCAAATACGCGCCCTCCTGCCCCTCCTTTTTGGAAAAGGAGCATATCGGGCAAAGAACTTCGCAAATGTTCGAATACGTAATGGCGGCGTTTACCGCGTAATATGCGCGGTTGGAATGGAGCTTGCGCCTCACTTTATCGGCAAGCTCGCCTATTTCGAGGGCAGAGCCCTCTTTCAAATACGCAAGGGCTGTTGCTTTGTCTATTTCGCAAGGTCTGTCTGAAAAATATGCCATTTTTTTGAAAATGGATTAGCCGGTAAATTTGTCAACATTTTGCGGTTTTTCTAAAAATCGTTGCGCGCGCGGAAAATAAATGAGATATTAAGTGGATGAATTTATCAAATACCCCGTGCGCGGCACATGCCGCCGCCTTCATCAGAAACGCGACCGCATATTCGAGGCTCGTAAAACTCGAGCACACCCTATTCGCGCTTCCCTTCGCCTTGTCCGCCCTATGCCTTGCTTCATACTGCGGATACCCCGCTGGGATAAAGAAAATACTGCTGTGCGTCGCCGCATTCGCATGCGCGCGGGCGGCGGCAATGGGCTTTAACAGGCTTGCCGACATCAAGTACGACGCAAAAAATCCGCGCACAAAAATGCGCCCGAGCGTCACCGGAGAAATCTCCCCGAAAGCGGCGGCTGCGTTTACCGCAATATTTGCGGCGGGCTTTTGCGCATGCGCCTATTTTATAAACCTCGCCTGCTTCTACCTATCGTTTCCCGCTCTCGCGGTAATTTTAGGATATTCTTACGCAAAGCGTTTTACTTGCGCCGCACACTACATTCTCGGTCTTGCGCTTGCGCTCGCGCCCGCCGGGGCGTGGATTGCGGCGGCGGATTCGTTCGACCCGAGAATCTTGTCGCTCTCGGGGGCGTTGTTTTTTAGCATAGCAGCCTTCGACATAATATACGCCTTGCAGGATATCGATTTTGACAGGCGCGAAAACCTCCATTCAATACCCGCCGCCCTGGGTAAAAACGGCGCGATTATTGTTGCGGGAATTTCCTTTGTGGCGGCCGCGGCTCTATTCTTTGCGGCGGGCGCGCTATTCGGCTTGGGAGTTTGCTACTTCCTGTGCGCCGCAATAATTACCGTGTTGTACATTTTGGGAATTTGCGCCGTAGTCTTTGGGGGCAACTCCTTCGTAAACGCCGTATTTTTCTATATAAACGTGGCCTCCGGGTGGCTCGGATTCTTTGGGATTGCCTGCCAGCTCGCGCTCTGATTCAATTTTGGGGAAATGAAAAAAAATGACACAAATCGCCGCGCCGTTCTCGGCATTAGCGGAGCGTCGGGTTCGATATACGCGCTAAGGCTCGCAAAAATCCTGCTTGAAGCGGGGGCAGATTTATACTGCATTCCAACGCGCGCCGCCGTAAAAATCCTCGCTGACGAAACCGGATACGCCGATTTCAATACGGCAATAGCCGCCCAACTGGAAAAGAATCCAGCCGATTGCGGAAAGTTGCGCGTATGCGGCATAGACGATTTTGGCGCGCCCCCTGCGAGCGGCTCGTTTAGGTTCGATGCAATGGCGGTTTTGCCGTGCTCCATGAACACTCTTGGGAAAATCGCGAACTCAATCGCCGACAACCTGCTGGTGCGGGCCGCGGACGTTGCTTTAAAAGAGCGCCGAAGGATAGTCGTATGCCCCCGCGAGATCCCCCTTGCGCTCTCGCATATTGAAAATATGCGCTCAATTTTTCTCGCGGGCGCGGTGGTGATGCCGGCTTGCCCCGCATTTTACAACAAGCCCTCCGGCATAATTGAAATCGCAGATTTTGTCGCCGGGCGCGCAGCCGCCTCAATGGGCTTTGGTTTTGAAGGCGTCAAGGAGTGGGGAATATGAAAAAAAATTTCAAAGACTTGCAGGAATTCATAGAATGCCTCGATTTGCTCGGCGAATTGCGGAAAATTGAATCGCCCGTTTCCCCCGAGATAGAGATTTCAAAGATAGTCGATGCCGAATCCAAAAAGCCTGGCGGCGGGAAAGCGCTGCTTTTTGAGAATGTTGTGGACAACGGCAAAAAAACTTTTCCTGTGGCGGCAAATCTTTTCGGAAGCGAAAAAAGAATGGCGCTTGCAATCGGGGCGAAGACTCTCGCGCAGTCCGGAGACAGGATAGCTGAAATTGCAAGAATGTCTCCGCCCAGAAGTTTTTCCGACATTTTCGCCGCGGCAAAAAAGCTGTTTCCGCTCGTCAAAATATTTCCCAAAAAAATCTCCGGCGCGGCGCCGTGCCAAGAAGTCGCAAAGTTCGGAAGCGACGTCGATCTATCTGAAATACCCGTATTAAAGTGCTGGCCGAAAGACGGCGGGCGCTTTTTTACGCTTCCTCTCGTATTCACAAAATCGGCCGACGGCAAAGAGCGCAATGTCGGCATGTACCGCCTGCAGATATACGACAAAAACACGACGGGCATGCATTGGCACGTCCACAAAGACGGCTCCCACTTTTTTAAAGAGTACGAGAGGCTCGGCAAAAGAATGGAAGTCGCCGTTGCAATAGGCTGCGACCCCGCTACAATCTACTCCGCCACAGCCCCTCTGCCGCGCGGTATAGACGAACTTTTGCTATCCGGATTTTTGCGCGGATCCGGCGTTAGAACCGCAAAGTGCCTTACGGTGGATTTGGAGGTGCCCGCGGACGCCGAATTTGTGCTCGAAGGCTATGTCGATCCCTCCGAGCGCAGAATCGAAGGCCCGTTTGGGGACCATACGGGCTATTACTCACCGCCAGACTCGTATCCGGTTTTCCATGTGACTGCCCTCACTCGCAAGAAAAAGCCAATATACTGCGCCACCCTCGTAGGTCCGCCCCCCATGGAGGACTGCTATATGGCAAAAGCCACAGAAAGAATTTTTTTGCCGCTCTTGCAGGCAGTAAATCCGGACGTGCGCGAATACTTTTTACCGTGGGAGGGAGTTTTCCACAATATATGCGTAGTGTCGTTAAACAAGGAGTTCCCGGCGCACGCGCACAGGCTTGCGAACGGCCTTTGGGGACAGGGGCAGATGAGCTTTTGCAAATGCGTCGCCGCCGTCGGAGCCGACATTGACCCATCCGATTTGTCCGCCGTATGGGAGCTTCTCAAAAATTCCTTCGACCCGTCCTCCGACATTGAAATAACGCGCGGGGTACTCGACGCGCTCGACCACTCCGCGCCAAAACCTTTCGAGGGCTCGAAAATTCTAATAGACCTGACTCCGCGCGACCCCGCCGAAACTCCGCGCGCCCCCAAGCCATTAAAAGAACCCGACACCTCCCAAAAGAATTTAATATTAAAATTTTTCTCGGAGGAATTAGGGGTATGCGCGGTAAACTTTGCCGACGCCTACTGCGCCGTATCGTTGGAAAAGGGCGCAAGAAGCGGGGCTGAAATAACGGATAAATGCGCCGCAAGCGGCCTGTTTGACGGTTTCTTCCGCGCCGTGGCGTTTTTCGACGCCGACGTTTCGGTGCACGACCATAAAAAAATGCTCTGGAAAATATTCAATAACACCGACCCTGCCCGCGACATAAAAATCCGCGAGTCCGGCCTCGTATTCATCGACGCCTGCAAAAAAGGCGCGGCCGACGGATACTTGCGCGAGTGGCCGGAAGACTTGGCGTTTGATAAATAGGCTTGAAGATTTTGCGAATGGCAATTTAATTATCAAAAAAAAATGAACTTTAATGAAATAGTTTCCAAAACGGCGGATATTGTAAATTCTACCGTCGAATTTATAAAAATCGTATGGGCGCAGCCGAACGCGCCGGAGATGTTGGGAGCGGCGTTGGCGGCGCTCGTGCTGCTCGTGATAATCCGCAAGGCGAAGGCGGCGTACAGGCCTATAAAGCTTTTCGACAACCGCGCGGGGGTGGTCGAGGTTTCGAGAAAGGCCCTCGACGAGCTCGTGCAGAGCGTCTGCTACAGCCTCGGCGCGCTGAACCGACCCGACGTAAAAATATATACGCGGCGCGGGCGCCTCTGCATGAACGTTGCATTGAAGCTCGAATCAGGGCAGAGCCTTACGGACGCAACAGCGCAGATACAGACGGCCCTGACGAGCGCCTTCCGCGAGCATCTGGGAGTCGAAAAACTCGGCAGAATAGATGTCCGCGTGACAGGATTTAAAGGGCTTATATACAAGCCAACCTCAAAGTTCCTGCCTCCAGCAAATGTCGACGACGATTCCGCCGATGTCTTGCTGTCGTCTTCAAATCCTATTATAGACAGCGTAGATTCCGGGGCGGCAAATAAAGAGAAAAACTCGGAAAAGTAAATGGGGACGCTTTCAAAAAAAATTTCCGGCTTTGTGTTCTACGGAATTTTGGACACGGGATACGTAAAACCCGAATCTCTGTTTGACAAGTGCCAAAGCATAGTGGACGCGCATGTAAATATAGTGCAGCTGAGGGCCAAGCTTGAAGACGCCCCCACGCGGAGAAACATAGCCTTCGAGCTGCTGCCGATTTTTAAAAAGCGCGAAGACGTTTTTTTTATAATTAACGACGACATAGAGCTCGCGGCCGAAATATGCTCCATAATACCAAACGCCGGGCTTCATATCGGCCAGGACGATGGTTCTCCGAAAGACGCGCGTGCGGAAATAGGCGAAGGGAGAGTGCTCGGGCTCTCAACCCATTCGGAGTCGCAGGCGGCCGGGGCGGAATCCCTCAAAGACGTGCTCGACTATTTTGCGGTCGGCCCGGTGTACGCAACTAACACAAAGCCAGGCAGGCCGGCAGTTGGGCTTGAATTGGTAGCAAAAGTTGCGGAATCGGAACCCTCGCTTCCGTGGTTTTGCATAGGAGGCGTAAATATGCGGACTGCGCGCGCGATATGGAATGCCGGCGGACGCAGGATAGTGGCAGTCTCGGACGTGCTTTTGGCGGAAAATACGACAACTGCAATAGAGTCTTTGCGGAACGAATTTTTGGGGCACAATACCGCCTTATAAAAAATAAAGGAGACAAAAATATGCACATGGCGGACGCACTTGTATCCCCGGCTGTCGGAGGGTTAATGACCGCCGCGAGCGCCGGTTTGCTCTGGTATAGCGCGCGCAACCTAAGAAAAAATTTTGACCCTTCCCGCGTGCCTTTGATGGGGGTTATGGGCGCCTTCGTCTTCGCGGCCCAGATGATTAACTTTACAATCCCCGGTACGGGATCGAGCGGCCACATAGGAGGGGGCATGCTGCTTGCGGCTGTTCTCGGATCGCATGGGGCGTTTATAGCGCTCGCTTGTGTGCTGGCGATTCAGGCGTTTATGTTTGCCGACGGCGGTATACTTGCGCTGGGTTGCAATATATTTAATATGGGATTTTTCCCATGCTTCATTGCATATCCGCTAATATTTTTGCCGATCGCAAAAAATATGAAAAGCGGGGCGCGAATAATGGCGGCGTCAATAATCGGCTGCACGGTCGCGCTGCAGCTTGGGGCTTTCGGAGTCGTATTGGAGACATTGTGCTCGGGCGTGACACAGCTGCCTTTCAAAACTTTCGTGCTATTGATGCAGCCGATACATTTGGCAATAGGCCTTGTCGAGGGCGCGCTTACAGGCGCAGTTCTCGTGTTTTTAAAATCCGCAAGGCCGGAAGTCTTTGAAAACGCCACAAAAACTTCTTCGGGGACAGTGTGCCTGTCGCTTGTTATAGCGGCTCTTGCAATGGCATCGGGGCTTTCGATGCTCGCGTCGCAAAATCCGGACGGACTTGAATGGTCCATAGAGCGCGCGGCGCCCGGCGAGGAAATTTCAGCCGATTCCAAAATACATTCAGCGGCGGAAAAAGTGCAGGAAAACTCCGCTCTCCTCCCAGACTACAACCTTCCCAATTCCGAATCACCGGCGGGCGGGGCTTTGGCGGGGGCAATAGGCACGCTTGCAACCCTTGCGGCCGCCGCTGCGGCAGGATTCGCTCTCAGGAAATCCAAACGTGCAGCGCAATAGCACTCCAGTAAGCGCAAGCGGAGCCGACCGCCGGAAAATTTTTACGCCCACGCTAAAAATCGCACTGGCGTTTATCTATGTGTGCTTTGCGGTTTCATTCCCCAAATACGATATGGCGGGAATTATGATGTTCGCCTCCCTTCCGCTCGCTGCGCTTATAGCGTCTTCAAAAGATATTTTAAAATCGTTAAAAAACTCGCTTGCAGCAGTTCCGATTGCGCTCGTCATAGGCGCCGCAAACCTTTGGTTTGAGAGAGCCACAATGCTCGATTTGGGGATTGTAAAAATATCCGCGGGGGAAGTTTCGCTCGCTGTGCTGTGCGCGAAAGCGTGGGCGTGCGCGGCGGCGGCTGTCGCGTTCTCGCAGTGCGCGTCGGAATCGGAAATGGCAAGGGGGCTGGCGGCTTTGAAAGTTCCCTGCCCCATTGCCCTTCAAATATCGCTTACAATGCGATATATCCCCATCATAGCCGAGCAAGCCCGGCAAATTATGAGGGCGTACTCGCTGAGGTCGGCGCACACTTCGGGAGCCGCAAAAATCACCGATTGGCCGAAGCTTGCGGGCTCGCTTTTGCTGCGGAGCCTCGACAGGGCCTCCAACATATACGCCGCAATGCGCGCGCGCGGTTTCGAAGCAAAATGCTCCCAAACAACCCGCGGGAAAATAACGCCCGCCGACATTGTTTTTTCGGCCCTTTTTGTTTGCGTATGCGCCGCATTCCGGATTTTATCGGGGGAAATTTTTGTATGATAATAACCCGCAATTTGACTGCCGCGCGCGAAAAAGGAAAAAAGCCGGCCATTTCAGGGCTCGACCTGCAAGTCGGCGAAGGGGAATCCTGCGCGCTGCTCGGGGCAAACGGCGCGGGAAAATCGACCCTCTTGCTGGCGCTCGTGGGTCTTGCGCCGATTTTATCCGGAAGCGCGAGCGTCGGCGGGATTGAAGTACAAAAAAAGAATTTTAGAAAAGTAAGGGCGCTCGCCGGGCTCGTCTTCCAGAACTCAGACGACCAGCTATTCTGCCCGACGGTGATAGACGATGTGGCATTCGGCATAGAAAACTCGGGCGTCCCGCGCGAGCGCGCGTTTGAAAATGCCGAGATTTGGCTCGAAAAACTTTCGATACAAAACCTGAGAGACTGCTCACCTAACGAGCTCTCCGAAGGCGAAAAGAAAAGAGCCGCGATATGCGGGGTAGCCGCAATGCAGCCCGAGATAATGCTACTCGACGAACCGAGCGCGCAGCTCGACCCCCGCGGCAAACGCGAGCTCGCCGATCTTTTAAATTCGTTTAAGCAGACAAAAATAATATCGACCCACGATATGCAGTTTGCGCGCAGCGTCTGCAATACGGCGATAGTCTTAGATTGCGGGAAGCTCGCTGCGCGCGGAAACATAGACGAGATTCTCTCCGACGCCCCGCTGCTTGAGAGGTGCTCACTTTTGTAGCAAACTCGGAAACTTTTTTAAGCTCTCCGTCTGTTTTTTTGCTGTTAAAATGCCGAATATCCGCACACCCAAATATTCAAAAAAAAAGCCGTCGCCTCAATAGGGCGTAAAGCGGTGTTGACAAACTTTTTTGGCTTCTTAGCGTTAATTGGATTGTTTTTTTATTATGGTCGACATGGCAACAATTGAGGGCCTCTGCAAGCGCAGGGGGTTTATATATCGCTCGTCGGAAATTTACGGCGGCTTTAACGGATTTTTCGATTTCGGGCCGCTGGGCGTCGAACTGAAAAACAATATAAAAAGGGCGTGGTGGAACGACTTTGTCCACGGAAGAGACGACATTGTGGGCCTCGACGCCTCGATAATAATGCACCCCGATGTATGGCGCGCCTCGGGGCACGTCGCCGGATTCTCCGACCCCATGGTGGACTGCAAGGAATCGAAACTGCGTTTTAGGGCCGACCAGATATTTTTTGCACAAGTTAAAGTAGGTGGTGAAACAATCGGCTACATAAGCGTTCTTGAAGACGAAAATATGCAGGAGCAGGCCGATAAGAAAGCCGCCGAATTAAAGAGAAAAATGGCAAAACAGGGCGAATTGGAGCCAGTCGTTTTAAAGAACTATATGGACGCCAAGCCCGACGAGTACGATTTGATACCCTCCCCCGCCACAGGCAAAGCCGGAACCCTGACTCCTCCGCGCGACTTCAATTTGATGTTTCAAACCTACGTTGGCGCGCTGCGCGACGAAACCGCGATAGCATATCTCCGCCCCGAAACCGCGCAGGGCATTTTCGCCGACTTTAAAAATGTCTGCGACACAACCCGCGTAAAAGTTCCCTTCGGAATAGCGCAAATAGGCAAGGCGTTCAGGAACGAGATTACCCCGCGCAACTTCATATTCCGCAGCCGCGAATTCGAGCAGATGGAGATAGAATATTTTATATCTCCGTACGACGACTGGAAGACAATGCACAGGGAATGGATTGACGCCTGCAAAAAATGGTTTGTATCAATCGGCATACCCGCGGACAGGCTTTCGGAAGACGTCCACCCGAAAGAGAAGCTCGCGCACTACGCAAAGGCCTGCACAGACATCACCTTCCATTTTCCGCACGGGGTACAGGAATTGCAGGGCATAGCCGTGCGCGGGAATTTCGACCTTACACAGCACCAAAACGCCTCCGGGAAAAATCTCGAATACTTTGACGAAGCCCGCAAGGAGAAATATTTGCCGCATGTAATCGAGCCGTCGCTCGGCGTTGACAGGACATTCCTCGCCGTAATGACCGCCGCCTACGAGGAGGACGAAGTTCCGAACGACAAGGGACAAGCTGAAAAGCGCGTGCTTCTAAAATTCAGCCCGAGGGTTGCGCCGTACAAAGCGGCCGTCTTCCCGCTTGTAAAAAACAAGCCCGAACTTCTGCAAAAAGCGCAAGACCTCTACAAAAAATTGCGCCGCCGCTGGAATATATTCTTCGACGCCGCCGGTGCGATAGGCAGAAGATACCGCCGCCAGGACGAGATCGGAACACCCTTTGGGATAACGGTAGACTTCCAGTCGATAGAAGGCGACGGAACCGTCACTCTGCGCGACCGTGACACCACAAAGCAAATTCGCCTGAGCGAGGACGAACTCGTAAAATACTTGTCCGAGCAAATCGACGGAATATAGTGTTTTCCCAACTGAAAAATTAAGAAAAAAACGCCTAATTTTAGGCGTTTTTTTTGCGTGCATAGAATGCGAAAGCCCTATTCCCAATTCCAATAAAAAGCGGCGCGCGCAAAAAAAAACGGCGCGCGCAAAAAAACGCGGCCGCATGGAGAATAAATTTTGGGCTATGATGTTATTGGAAAATCTTATTCCAAGCCTCAAGCTGCGCATCGATTTGCTTGGGCCCCGGCATTCCGATTTTCTCGCGCATAGACATTGCGCGCTTTAAGTCAAAGACGTCGCGCCAAGACGGATCCGCCTTGTCGCAGTGCGCGAATACTTCGGCGTCGGAAAGTTCGTTTATGGGCACGCCGCTCTTTTCAGAGAGCGCCACAAGCCTCCCTACTATGTGGTGCGCCTCCCTGAACGGAACGCCCTTCATAACAAAATAGTCGGCGAGGTCTGTCGCAAGCAGCATAGGGTCGGAAACGGCCTCGGCGCACTTCTTGGCGTTAAATTTTATGCCCTTTGCGCATTCGCACAAAACCTCGGCGCATATTGAAGCCTGCTCGTAGGAATCGAATATCGGAGGCTTATCCTCCTGCAAATCCCTATTGTAAGTCAGCGGAAGCCCCTTGACGAGCGTCATGAGCGCAGTCAAATTCCCGGCAAGCCGCGCAGCCTTGCCGCGCATAAGCTCGAATGCGTCGGGGTTTTTCTTTTGCGGCATGAGTGAAGAGCCTGTCGTAAACTCGTCGGGCAGCTTTAGAAACGCAAATTCGCTTGTGTTCCATATTATCACGTCCTCGCTTATGCGCGAAAGGTGCGTGCCGAATACGGCGCAATTAAACGCAAATTCCAAGAATATGTCGCGGTCGGCGACGGCGTCCATGCTGTTTCCCGTGACAATCGGATCCCCCGTGCCGGGATCGACAAACCCGAGTTGCGAAGCCGCATACAGGCGGTCGATTGGAAGTGTTGTTCCCGCTATCGCGCCGCTTCCCAAAGGCGAGACGTTCGCGCCCTCTGCGCAAAAATTAAAACGTTCGACGTCTCTTGCGAGCATCTCGACCCACGCGAGTATGTGGTGCGCCACGCTCACAGGCTGCGCCCTTTGAAGATGCGTGTATCCGGGTATCAGAATAGACTTGTTGTCGGAAGCGAGCTTCAAGAGGCTCTTTATTGCAGCCCCGATTTTTTTACCCATCTGCTCGCACGCGAATTTAAAGAAGAGCCGCATGTCCGTCGCAACTTGGTCGTTGCGGCTACGGGCAGTGTGGAGCTTGGCGGCGGCGGGAACGTCGCGGGTGAGGGCCTGCTCGATATTCATGTGGACGTCTTCGAGAGACTCGTCCCACTCAAACTCTCCATCGTTTATCTTTTTAAGAATTTTCGAGAGCCCTGATATGATTTCAGACGATTCTTTCTTGGAAATTATCCCGACATGCGCGAGCATTTTTGCCTGCGCCACGGAGCCGCGTATGTCAAATTCCGCGAGAAGCCTGTCGAACGACACCGACTCGCTAAATCTCAGCATAAGGCGGCTCGGCCCCTTCGAGAACCTACCGCCCCAGCTTGCCTGTTCTTTCTTTGCGTTCTTCATAACTAAAAAGCTGCCTTTGCCGAAAAAAAATTAAACGCCGGACTTTACAAAAGCCCGCCGCCCTTTGCAAGACTTATCAAGCGGCCTGGCGCCGCCGCGCCTAATCCCACGGAAGTTTTACACCCGTAAGCGGCGGAGGAATGTCCTTCACGGCTCCCGGGAAATAAACTTTGTGCGGGTTTAGAATGTTTTTGGGATCAAAGAGCTTTTTGAGCGCCCTCATTGTGTCGAGCTCGGCCTCCGAGTGCTGGAAAGGCATGTACTTTGACTTCAAAAAGCCTATTCCGTGCTCTCCCGACACAGCCCCTCCCATCTCTATGGCTTTTTTTACGGCTTGCTCCATGGCGTCCCACGCCTTTTGCCTGTCGCCGACATTCGCTGCGCAATACATAAAATGTATGTGGTAGTTCCCGTCGGCGGAATGCCCGAATACGGGCGCCGGCAATCCGGAGGAGTGCGCAAGCTTCTTAAAAAACTCAAAATACTTTTTCACCGACGAAAACGGAAGGACTATGTCCTGATTCACCTTCGAGTCGCCAAGCAGGTACATTGATTGCGACGCGCGCCGCCTTACCTCCCAAAAGCGCTCGGCCTCTGTCCCGTCGCGCGCCGCGCGCGCTCCGTATTCGGAAAGCAGCTTCTCGGCCGCTTTGGCGTCCTCTTCGGTTTGGATCGGCTCTCCGTCGAATTCGAGCAACAGCGCGGCCGCGCTTTCAGGCGCGTCTATTTTTATAGACGGATTTTTAACCCTTACGCATTTCAGCGTATCGGCGTCCATAAATTCGCATATAGAAGGCGTAAGCGGCGAGCGCATCAGCTTTTCCACCGCATCAAAAGCGTCGGAATCGCTTTTGGGGAAAGCTATCACAGCCCGCTTTGCGCGCGGGCGCGGCAACAGCTTAACCCAAGCTTCACCTACCACACCAAATGTGCCCTCGGACCCTATAAAAAAATCCCTTAAATTCGGACCGACTGAAAATTTTTTTATTGGCCTCCCGCATTCGAGCTTTCTGCCGTCCGCGAGATACGCCGTAAGCGCAAGCACGTTTTCGCGCGTATTTCCGTACTTTGCCGCGCGCAAGCCTCCCGCATTGCAAGATATATTCCCACCTATCGAGGAATATTTATGCGATGACGGATCTGGCGCGTACATGAGCCCAAACTCCGCCGCGCGCGCGTCTATGTCCGCCGTCACCGCGCCCGCCCCAACGCGGGCCGCCCTCTCGGCGGGGTAAATTTCTATAAAATTTATCTTTGACAGATCCAGCACGATTCCGCCGTCGACAGGCACGCACCCGCCCGCGCAGCCCGTTCCTGAGCCACGCACGCTTACGCATACGCCAAGCTCGTTTGCGGTTTTCAACACAAACGCGATTTCTTCGCCGTTTCTAACCCAAACGCGCGCATCGGGCATAAAGCTGTACCGCGTGTGGTCGAGAGAAGCCCCGAATAAATCTTCGGGGGAGATAGAGACTTCAACGCCCGCAGCCCTTATCTCCGCGACGGCCTGTTTTGTATTTTCTTTCGGCATCGACTACTTTAAAAAACTTTCGAGAGCCTCGTAATGGAAAGAGCGCAAACGGCTCGCTATATGCCGAGAGCGGTTTAGAGTTAGAATCTCGTCTCTCAGGGCGCGCGCTTTTGCAAACGGAACCTTGCGCAACAGAAATTTTATCTCGCTGACAGACTTTGCCGACATGCTAAATTCGGTGACGCCCATGCCAAGCAACAGCGGCGCAAATATCGGGTCGGCGGCAAGCTCGCCGCAAACGCTTACCGGTATTCCTGCCTTGCAGGCGTAAGAGACGACCATATTTAGCGTGCGTATAACCGCAGTGTGGGTCGGCTCGTACAAATTCGCCACGAGGTCGTTTACCCTGTCAACCGCCAAAAGGTATTGAATCAAATCGTTTGTCCCGATACTTATGAAGTCGCATTCCGCCGCAATTACGTCTGTCGTAAGCGCGGCTCCCGGAACTTCTATCATCACCCCAAGCTCTATATTCTTATCGAAAGGCATAGAGGCTTTTGTCAGTTCTTCCTTTGCCTGCTCTATTAGCAGCTTGCTCTTTTCGACTTCCCTTATCGAGCTTATCATCGGCAAAAGTATTTTGACTTTTCCGTAGGCGCTCGCCCTTAGTATCGCCCTCAGCTGGGTTAAAAATATGTCGCGGTGGTCGAGGCAAAATCTTATGGCCCGATAGCCCATGAAGGGGTTTTCCTCCTTGCTGTCCATTTTCATCAGGCTCAGATTTTTGTCCCCGCCCAAATCGAGGGTACGTATTACGACGGGTTTTCCGCGCGCCGCCAACGCGGCGTCACGATAAGTCTTGAACTGGCTTTCCTCGTCCGGGAATCCGCCGAAGTCCATAAAGAAATTCTCGGTTCTAAAAAGCCCGACTCCGTCGCAATACCTCATAACGCTTTCGGATATGTCGGCGGGAGAGCTTATGTTTATCTCAACCGAAAACGCCCTTCCGTCGGGGGTCACCGATGGGTACGGCAGAGATGTCGCGTACAAAACCTCAATCTCTTTCTGCGCCGATTCAAGCTCGGTATAGTGCGACACCGTGCTTTCAGAGGGATTTATGACAATGCTGCCGTTGTAACCGTCAACGAGCAGCATGTCGCCCGTCGAAACTTTTTTGGCAACTTCGGGAATCCCAACTACGCACGGTATGCCGAGGGATCTCGACAAAATGGCCGTGTGGCTTGTCTGGGAGCCTTTTTCAGTCACTATCGCAAGTATCTTGCTCTTATCGACAAGCGAAAAATCCGCCGGGGCAAAATCCGAGCTTACGAGTATTAGCGGATCGCTCAAAGCCCCTATTTTGGAAGTTTGAACGCCGAGCATATTGCCAAGAACCCTGCGCGAAACGTCCTTAAAGTCGGCTATTCTCTCTTTTATATAGGGGTCGTCAATGCGCTCGAATGCGGCTATAAATTTATTGATTACGCTCGAATAGCAGTACTCGATATTGTAGTTATTTTCCTTGAACATCGAGAGCGTTTCCTGCATTACCGCGACGTCTTCGAGCACGAGTATGTGCGCGTCGAAAATAGACGCCTCTGCGGAGCCTATCTCCTCGGACAATTCCGACTTTACGTCTAAAATGTCTTTGCGGGTTTTCAGTATCGCATTTTCAAAGCGCTTTATTTCGGCTGGCTTGTCAGCGTCGCGGACTTCGTACACGGGCGTTTGGAGCTCTTTGTGCAAAAGCACAAACGCCTCTCCGTGCGCTATACCCTTTGAAACTGAAAATCCCTTTATTTCCGTTTCGGGTTTTTTCTGCGATTCGCCCTCTCTCATTTTTTTAAAGACGCAGTTTTAAAAGCAAAGACCTAAATTTCAACACATTTTTTGGGGTCGGACTCTCTAAGGCGCCCGCTGAGCTCCACAATTTCCCTAAGATACGGCACGTTTACGCGCTCGACCCTCTCGAGAATCCCGCGTGTAAGCCGCCATTGCCAGTTTCCGTACGGGACACCTGGCGTATTTGTCCGGCATTCAGACCCAAGCCCTGCGATATCCTGCATGGGGAATATCGCTATCTTCGCAACACTCATCATCACCGCGTGTATCATTTCCCAATTTGGGCTGTCGCCTGAAGTGCGGAAATACCTTCTGAACATGTCTTTTTGTTTTTCTGGGGCGTTTTCATACCAGCCGATAGACGTATTGTTGTCGTGGGTGCCAGTGTAATACACGCACTCCCTCTTTATATTGTGCGGCAAGTACGGGTTGTCCGGAGTGTCGCCAAAGGCAAATTGCAAAACTGCCATCGCGGGTATGTTCAGCTCGTCGCGCAAGGCGTACGCAGCCTTTGAAAGCAACCCCAAGTCTTCGGCGACAAATTTTCCTTTCGGGAAGCGCCTTTTTAGAGCGTCGAAAAATTCCCTTCCGGGGCCCTTTTTCATGACTCCCTCGCGGGCGTCCTTTGCGGACGCGGGTATCGACCAATAATCGGCAAATCCCCTAAAATGGTCGAAGCGTATTACGTCAAACATCTTGAGAGCCGCCGACACCCGCTCAAACCAAAATTTGTAAACTTTCTCCTTTGATTTCCGCCATGCGTAAAGGGGATTGCCCCAAAGCTGCCCCGTCGCCGAAAAATAGTCGGGCGGCACGCCCGCGACATTTGCAGGTGTACCGTCGGGCTTCATATCGAATATCTCAGGGCGCTCCCAGACTTCTACCGAGTCGAGCGATACGAATATGGGCAAGTCTCCAAATATTTTTACGCCGGCGTCCGCCGCCCGCCTGCGGAAATCCTCGTATTGCCTAAAAAACGCCCACTGCCCGAATTTTACGGAAAAAATCTCGCCGAGGTCTTCTTCCGACAATTTCTGGGCGTGCGCCGATTTCATAGTCCGGCACTCTTTCGGCCATTCGTACCACGGCTTTCCCCCGAACTTTTTTTTCAACGCCGAAAATAGGGCGTACGATTCAAGCCAGCCGGCGTTTTCATTTACAAAATCGTCGAAGTCAGCCTTTGCGCGCGAATCCGCCTGAGCCTTGAAATTTTTAGCCGCCTTGCGGACGAGCTGCGGTATTAGGGCATAAATACCGCCGTAGTCGCACTTGTCGGTGGGAAGTTTGCGCAGGGGAGCCAAGTCCGATTCGTCGAGCAGCCCCGCCGCCGCGAGTTTCGCAAAGTCCACAAAATATACGTTGCCCGCGAATGCCGAAAACGATTGGTACGGCGAGTCTCCGTATCCAGTCGGGCCGAGCGGGCAAATCTGCCAATAGGTAAAACCGCTCTTTTTAAGGAAGTCGAAAAAGCAGTCTGCGGCCTCACCCACATTGCCTATGCCGTACTCCGAGGGCAGAGACGAAATGTGCAGGAAGACTCCGGCCGCCCGCCTACCAGACCATGAAAAATCTCTCATCTTTTAATAGCTGCGACCTTCCCTGTTCTCGTAGTAGTTTATAAAGGCTTTATTCAAAACTGCGTAGCCGCCGGGCGTCGGGTAGTCGCCCGTAAAATACCAGTCGCCAGTGCAAGTGGTAATCGCCTTGTGCAGATTTTCTATCGACTGGAAAACTATCTCCAATTCGCCGTTCCACGCCACATTCTGGGGCCTGACAAGCTCCGCTATTTTTTCGGAAATTTTGTCCGCCGTAAACGGCTCATAGATCATCTTCACATAATTTTTTATCTCGCGCGAAGGTTTGTCCTTTTGCGAGCAGCACAGGCGGTACACATCCTTTATAAGCTCGGCATTGCCCTGCTCCTTCAAGAGTTTTATCGCGGCTTGGAATGCGATAAACTTGCCAATCTCGCTCATATCTATGCCGTAGCAGTCGGGATAGCGTATTTGCGGGGCGGTAGAGGCTATGACAATCTTCTTCGGATTCGTGCGGCTTAATATGCGCAATATCTGTTGCTGGAGGGTGGTTCCGCGCACTATGGAGTCGTCGAGGCATACGAGCGTATCCTTATGGGTGACAACCCCGTAAGTTATGTCGTAAACGTGCGAAGCCAAAGACATTCTGTCTTTTTCCTGGGAAATGAAAGTGCGCAATTTTATGTCTTTGTGGACAATCTTTTCCCCGCGCGGCCAGTTATCAAGTATTAGCGAATCCAAAAATTCGTCAGTGAACTCCCTGCCCTCTTCGACAGCCTTAACAAGCTCTTTTTTAACCTGCGCCCTGCGTATCATTCGCAAGCCGTGCAGCATTCCGTAATAGGCAACCTCAGCCGTATTCGGGATATAGCTGAAAACGCTATTTTTAAAATCCCTGCCTATGCTTTCGTACAGTTTCTGGCAAAGCAAGCGCCCGAGTGCCTTGCGCTCGGCGTATATCTGCGGGTCGTTCCCGCGCGAAAAATATATGCGCTCAAACGTGCATGCCTTCTTTTCACCCGCCGGCTTATAGGGTTCCTCATAGCATGTTCCGTCGCACTTTACGACAAACACATGCCCCGGCTTTACCTCTTTTACGTCGGACTCGTCCGCCTCAAAGACCGTCATTAGCGGAACGCGCTCCGACGCAAAGGCGATAATCTCGTCGTTTTTGAGATAGAAACACGGGCGTATGCCGTTTGCGTCGCGCAGGACAAATGCGTCGCCGTTGCCGATTGCGCCCGCTATCGTATAACCGCCATCCCAGTTTTTGGCGGCGTTGCTTACTATTCTAAGGGGGCTGAGCTTTTCGTTCATCATTCTCAGAATATCCTCGCCCGCTACGCCCTTGTCGCGCAGCTGGCGGTAGATTTCCCCGTGCTCTATATCAAGATGAAACGATATTTCCTCCAATATTGCCTGCGTGTCCGTGCTGAAAACAGGGTGGATTCCGCGCTGTATCAGCGCTTTTTGCAGTTCTTCGGTATTGGTTATATTGAAGTTGCCAACAAGCATCAGATTGCGGGCGGGCCATGTGCTCTTGCGCGCAAAGGGATGGCAGGTGTTTTTATCGTAAGAGCCGCTCGTGCCATAGCGCAAGTGGCCTATCAGCAGTTCTGCGGCGTAGTCGAAATTGCTCTTGACGGTCTCCGGAAACTCGGGGTGGATAATCCCGGCCTTGACCTTGTGGTTGTAAATCTTCAGCTGGTCGGCAAAAATCTTGGCGAGCCCGTTGGGGTTGGCGTTGCGCTCGCGGAATATGTAGTTTTCGCCGGGGGGAACGCCTATTTTCACGGATCCGATGCCGGCTCCGTCCTGCCCGCGGTTATGCTGCTTTTCCATTAGGAGGAAAAGCTTGTTGAAACCGTATATCGGAGTCCCGTATTTTTCCTGATAGTATTTTAGGGGTTTTAACAGTCTGATTACGGCTATGCCGCACTCGTGTTTAATAGGATCGCTCATATAAAATTACGCTCGCGCGAAGTTGTTCTTAAATTATCGTTCAGAAAATATCTTCGAGACTATTCTTTTTGGCAAGCCTTATCGTAGAATCGCAAAAAAATTCCACGCCGCGCGCCCCAATCTGGGGCCGCCGCAATTCCTGCAAAAAAAGTTTTATCTATTCCACAAGCAAAATTTTCCGACCCTGTTTATTTTCGTAAAAAGCGGAAAATTTATAAGGCAAGTGGGTACCCGCCTCAATTTCTTAATTTTAAGTTTCTATAATAACAAGAGTTATAGCCTTAAAAAAAACAAAAGCGACAATAAATTTTCCAAGCCCGATATCAAATAAAAACAATGCCAGTCTGCGCCGAAACACGGGCGCGCACAGGCGGTAAAATCCGCCCTTTGTACAATGCGTCCCAATGCGCTATATACCACTCCACATACAATCCGCCCTTGTCGCAATGCGCTCCTCCGCACTACAAGCGCATACCTCCAAATACAATCTGTCTTTTGAGCAATGCGTGCAAATACACTAAATGCCACCCCCGCGTACAGCCCGCTCTTGGGCAACATTTTTTATCACATTATACCGCGCGCTCTCAACAGCACGCGCGCCTGTTGGCAGGATTGCCGCACGAATAAAGTCCTATGTCAATCTGCCGCGTTTTCCGCATTCCCCACCTTTGGGAATAGCGGAGAAGTCTCAAAATATTTCTTCAAAGCAGTCCCCACAATGGGACCCGCTGTGCGCCCTCCGGAAGCGTCGCCTATCTCCTCGCCCTCCACAACCACGCTTATTGCGACTTGCGGATTTTCGACGGGCGCGAACGCGACCATCCATGCGAGAGTCAGCTTTTTCCCCCTAACCGGCACTTGCGCAGTGCCGCTTTTCGCCGCGACACTCACGCCCTCAACCGCCGCCCTCTTGGCTGTGCCCCTTTCGACGGCAGCCTTCATTCCGTCTATTATCGCCTTGTAGTGCTCAGGCTTCAAATTTAGCTTTTCGCCGCCGTGGTATGCGAGGTCGCAAACGCGCGATGTATCGTGGATTACCGACGGTCGCGTGCGCGTCTGCCCGCGGGCGAAGGACGCAACCATGCAAGCCATCTGAAGCGGCGTCTGCAACTGGTACCCCTGCCCTATGGAGGCGTTTGCTGTATCGCCGGCAGTCCACGGGCCGTCGTACGGGCGGTATTTTTCCTTGTATTCGGGATCTGCCACTACCGACCGTCTCGAATAATCCTCCTTCAGCTCTATGCCGCTTTTTGAGTCTAACCCAAAGTCTTTTGCGGTCGCGCTCAAAGCCTCTATCCCGCATTCGAGGGCAGTCTCGTAAAAATATACATTGCAGCTGTGGGCCAAGGCATCGACGAGATCTATGTTTCCATGCCCATAGCGGCTGTTGCACGGGAATATCCTCGTGCCGACTCTCAAGCCGCCGTCGCATGTCTTGACGGTTTTCTCGTCTATGACGCCCGTCATTAGCCCCGCGCAGGCCGTGACAATTTTGAAAGTCGAGCCCGGCGGATACAATCCCTGGGTTGCCCTGTTGAGCCATGCGCCGCGCTTGGTAATTTCGTTGCTGACTTTGTACGTCATGTACGGGCTTAGCTCGTTAGGGTCGTAAGACGGAAGGCTGACCATGGCGAGAACTTCGCCCGTTTTGACGTCGAGAGCAACCGCCGCGCCCTTTCTCGTTCCAAATGAGTCTTCGATAGTCTGTTGCAAGTCTATGTCTATCGACGAAACTACGCTGCGCCCCTTCTTAGGAGTCACGTCGGCGACATTTTCATACTGGTACCCGTCGAGATCGACAACCCATATTTTCGCGCCGCTGCTGCCTTGCAATACGGAATCAAAAGCCTTTTCGAGTCCGGATCTGCCGATTTTCCCGACGAACGAGAATGTTCGCAAGTCGTCCCCGGGAACGCCGTCGGTGTCGATTTCGTCAAAATTGCTCCCCACATATCCAAGCAGGTGCGCCGCAGAGGGCCCGTAGGGATAATATCTGGCAGTGTCCGTGTAAATCTGAATCGGCGAATCAACGGGAAGTCGCTCGGCGAGTATCGCGTGCTCTCTCCCCTTCAAATCTTTTATTATGGGGAAAGGCAAGAGCCGCTGGTTTTCAAAATGCCTATTGTAATCGGCAGTCGTAAGTTTGTAGTTGGAACCCAAAATGGAGTTTATCTGGGCCACGTATCCGTTCAAAACATTTGCGCGCGCGCGGCTTGAAATTTCGGAATAATTCGGCGGGCCGTCCTCGCCTGCGGCGGCTCTGCGGGCGAGCTCGATTTTTTTTAGGCGCATATATTCGCGCCGGAATTCGCGCCTTATCTCGTTAAAATACACGACCGCAGAAAAGCGGGGTTCGTTTGTTACCAGCAACTTCATATTGCGGTCGTAGATGTCTCCGCGCGCCCCGGGCTCGATAATGCGCCTCATGCTTTGGCGCTCTCCGCGCTGGCTGTAATAGTCGTACAGGTATATCTGGCGGTATGCGAGAGTTCCCAATAAAAATAAAAACGCTGCCGCGAATACCGCGTAAAACACGGGTATTCTCGGATTCCAATTCGAGTACTGTCCGTTTTTATCCATCGGGACTAATCGTCCTCCTCTATTTTTAGCTCTATCCCCGCAAATTTGAGTATGGAAAGCGGTACCAACACTGAAAAGCGCGCAATCAAAACCAGAACTGCCGCCGACAAAAGTAAATCGGCAAATACCCTAAACAGATAATCCGCCAAATTTGCGCAGCCGTTTGGGAAAAACATCATGTACGCCAATCCGAGCGCCAAATTTACAAATTGCGCGAGCGCGCACAGGGAAAGCGGATCGAGCGACCTAAACCTAAAACGCGCTATGCGTACAAATACCGCCGCCAAGAGCCAAAGCGCGCATGTTATCCCCGGCCGGACGGGAGTTGTCGCCTCGCACAAAAAAGCAGTCAAGCCGATTACGAGGGCTGCCTGCCACCCCCTAAGCATCAGCGCGGGCCCTATTATAAATACGCTCGGCAAAATCAGCGACGCATACGGGGAAATTTCGGAATTGACAGTTGCCAAAATATAAAGGTAGGCGATATTTGTCAGCAAAAACACTGCCGCCGGGCTGTATTTAACTCTGCGCATCTTTATTTTGCGCCCTCCGAAACCGGTATTAGAACCGCAACCTCGGCGATAGAGTCGAGGCGCGTTGACAGCACAACCCTGCCAGACTTAAAAATTCCGTCAGCCCCGATTGATAGAGAAAAAACTTTTCCTATCTCTACCCCGTCCGGAAAAGTTCCCGCGAGCGACGATGTCACAAGCAACGCAGGTTTTTCGCGCGTGGGCTCTACATCAGCCGGGACGTCCACAACCTCGCCCTCTGCAATATGGAGCGATGTCCCGCCCCTGCCGTAGTATATGACGGGCCTGTCGTCGCCGGCAAACCGCGCCGCCATTCTGAAGCGCCTCGAGCTCGCAAGCTCCACTACTGACGTGTGAAGCCCCACTTCCGCTATCCGGCCAACTACGCCGGACGCGCAAACCACTGCACAGCCGTCTTTAATCCCGTGCAAAGACCCCTTTCTAATCACAAGGCGCTGCCACCATGCGTTCACATCGCGCCGCACAACCCTTGCGATTTCATATTTAAACTTTGGGTCCGACGGCATGTTCATTATGCGTTCGAGCCTCTCGAGCCGCCTGTGCAGGGACTCGTTTTCCATGAGTTTGAGCTCGTACGCCGAATTTAGCCGCGCCAGATCCCTACCAGCTTCAATCAGCTCGCGCTTGGAGTTGGAATGCAGGCTCCAATACTTTTGAAGGTCGGACAAATGCGACGGGATTGAGTCGAGCGGCGCCCTAAATTCCTCAAATGCCGAAGACGTAAAATTTCTCACGGCGGACGGGGCGAAAAGGCACGCCAATATCACCGCGGCAAATACCGCAATATTGCGCAACGCTGTATGTTTACCCCACTGCATATCTTAAAAAATTAGCCTCCATCACCCCGCGCGCCCGGCTCGCAAATAAGTTCCTTTCAAGCATGCAAGCGCCGCAAAAAACCTTAAAAAATTAAAGGCGCCCGCGCGAGATCCGCCGTGGACACGCGCGCAAACGCCTTACGCGAACGGCGGCGGACTCCGTCGGCTGCCATTATTAAGAATTGTCCTTCGTCCAGAACTCGTAATTTTGAAGCACAGCCGCCGTGCCGTTGACAACCGCCCTGAGAGGGTCGTCGGCGACAAAGCACGGTATGCCGGTAGCCTCGGTGACAAGCAGATTCAAATTGCGAATCAGCGCGCCTCCCCCCGCGAGAACTATGCCGCGGTCGACAAGGTCGGCGCTGAGTTCAGGCGGGCACAGTTCGAGCGCTTCGTGTATCACATCGGTGATAGCCTTGAAGGAATCGGAGAGCGCCTCGCGGATTTCCTGCGACGTCACAAAGAGCGTCTTGGGAAGCCCTGCGACGGAATCGCGCCCCTTGACCTCCCAAGTGAGCTCGTTGTCGAGCGGGTATGCGGAGCCGATATTTATTTTAATTTCCTCTGCGGTGCGCTCACCTATAATCAGGTTGTACGCGCGCTTCATGTACTGGGCAATGCAGTTGTCGAACTCGTCGCCGCCAATTCTAACGCTCTTTGAATAGACGACGTTCGAAAGGGAAATTATCGCGACTTCCGTGGTGCCGCCGCCTATGTCCACAATCATGCTCGCGGTAGGCTCCTCAATTGGCAGCCCCACGCCTATCGCCGCCATTAGCGGCTCGTCTTTAAGGCACACCGAACGCGCGCCTGCGTGTATGGCGGACTCCTGTACGGCGCGCCTCTCCACCTCCGTTATTCCCGAAGGCACTGCCACTACAACTCTCGGCGCTATGAAATTCCACTGCTTTGCCGCTTTTTGTATAAAGTAGCGCAGCATTATTTCGGTAATCTCGAAATCGGCTATGACCCCGACTTTCATAGGGCGTATCGCCGTAATGTTTCCGGGGGTCTTTCCAAGCATCTTTTTCGCCTTTTCACCGACGGCGACGACTTTTTTGGAATTGTTGTACACAGCCACGACGCTCGGTTCGCTCGTTATCTCGTTTGTGTCTTTGGCATACACAAGCGTATTTGCCGTTCCGAGGTCGATTCCGATGTCGTTTGAAAAGATTTCCTTAATTCCAGCCATAATTTTGTAATTTAACTATTTTCAATTTATTGAAATTTTCCATAAAGGGTCAACAGCAAATTCACCTACCAAGCATATAAAAATTCCAATATATACCGGATGTCGACAATTTTTTACGAAGATTAATATTTATGCCGCGAAGAAAAACGCCTATCTTCCAAATATTGTCAAATAGGACAGGCCTGCGCCTGGAAAACTTGTGGGCAAACAAAATTTTCGGCTCAGTTTAGCGGGTTGAATCAAAAACTCTACAACAAGCCAAAACTCTCGATAAAGAAAACGCAAAAGTAAAAAATTTACAAAAATAACCTTGTACGGAAATGCGGCGTCTTCACATAAGCCAAACTAAAAGATTCATCCCCTGCCTACACCTAATACAATTTATAGAAAAAAAGCGTCTTTCTTTTATAAAATAGTATATATTTTTATAAAAATTTATCGTTTACAAAATCTGCGCCCGCCTGTATAAGAACTTCATTTATATCGAATACACACAGCAACAAGAATATGCCAAGAAAAAATATACTCTACATTTGCGCCGCCGCAGGAGCGTTTATCGCCATAACCTCCTACGCGGCATTTGTCGAAACCTCAGTGAAAAACCGCCCGGTAGTGCAGGTTGAGACAAAGACATTAAAAGACGAAGCCCCGAGTTTTCTCCCCGCCGGGAAAAAATGGAAACTCGTATGGCACGACGAATTCAACGGGAAGGAAATCGACAAGACAAAATGGATGTGCCGCGAATCCTTTTGGGGGCAAGACTTCCCCGCGTTTGCGCACAACTTTGAGGGGGTCGAAATGACGGGAAAAACCGTAAGATTGCACCTGTTGCGCAAAGGCGACGATTTCTGTTCCCCGCATTTGCAGACAGGCTCGCTCACATTCGACATTCCCAAAGACACAAAGGGCTTCTGGCCCTTCGGAAAATACCGCAAACCGCTATTTATGCACAAATACGGATATTATGAAATCCGCTGCCGACAGCCGAAAAATCCCGGCTGGCACTCGGCATTTTGGCTCCAAGCCCCGGGTGTAGGTTCGTCGCCCGATCCGTCCGTATGCGGCGTGGAAACCGACGTCATGGAAAATTACAGGCAATTCACGCACGGGCAGATTGTGGGAGGCAACGGCTGGAACGGCTACGGCAAAGACTCAAAGTGGTTCGGGCACTTTGCGTGGGAGTACGAAGCCGACGCCGACGGTTGGTGCTACTACGGGGTGGATTGGACTCCCGAAGGATATACGTTCTATGCAAACGGTAAAAAAATTGGCGAGCAAAACAGCCCCGTATCGCATGTCGAGCAATTTATACTCGTTTCGACCGAGCCGCGCGGATACCGCAATATACAAGGCAACGACGGCGGGTTGTCGGAAGGCTCAAAAAAGTGGGGCAAGCCCGATCCAGCCCTATTCAAAGCAGTTCTGCCGGACTTCTTTGAAGTGGACTTTGTTCGCGTTTACGACGAAGTCAAAGATTAATGCATTGCCTGTGTGCGGCGGGGCCTTTCCCCCGCCGTTTTTTTATATCATCTTAAAACCGAAAATCTGCGAACAATACAGCCGCCCTTATTTTTTTAGCGCCAATTTTCGGACATAAATATTATAAATTTCATAACAAATACGGCCTTTTGCCGATATTGTGAAAAATGTTTTTTGGCGATGCGCGCAAGGTTTTTATTTATTGAACACAAACGGATATATATTAGTCTAAGAAGTATGTATTTTTATTATCGGAAAAAAGCTTTCGCAAGTTTCCTCGCGGCGGCAGTGGTTGCAGTTTCGGCCGCCTTTGCGTCGGCGGCGGACGTGTCCATGAAAAGCGGGTCTTTGTCGGAGGGGAAAATTTTTAGCATAGATTTTAATTTCAAAATTCCGGCAAAGGAGCATATCTACTCAAACCGCCCCTCGGAAAACGGTAGCCCGACAACCATTTCCCTAAAACTTCCCGAAGGGTACAAGCTTGAATCGCTCGAATGGCCAAAGCCTTCCGAATTCGAGTTTTTTGGAATGAAATCCGAAGGGTACTCGGGGGACATTACAGTGCGCGCGCGCATTTCCCCTCCCGCAAAATTTCAGAGCGGCGCAACCGCAAAAGCGTCCGCGACCGTCGATATGCTCGCATGCTCCGACATGTGCGTTCCGATAAAAAAAGAGCTTTCTTTCGAGCTTCCTGCGGCTCTTGTTTCAAGCCAGCCTGTCAAAGATTCCGGCACTAACTTCGTAGATGCAAAAACGGGCGGCGGAGAGCCTGCGACGCCCCAAAACGGTAAAATTCAAAACGCGCAAGTTTCATCAATATCTTATGCCGCTTTGTTTACCGCAATATTCGGAGCTTTCTTGGGGGGGATTATATTAAATTTGATGCCCTGCGTGTTTCCTGTTATCGGCATAAAAATTCTCTCGTTCGCCTCGGCGGACGACAGCCGCTCAAGGATAATGGGGGCGGCGGCGTATTCTTTGGGAATTGTGGCGTCGTTTATCGCCCTTGCAGCGGTGCTCGTCGGGCTGAGGGCTGCTGGAAGCGGGCTCGGCTGGGGCTTCCAACTTCAGAATCCGGCATTTTCGTCATCGATGGCGCTGCTATTCTTTGCGATGGGGCTAAGCTTTGCGGGAATGTTTGAAATAGGCGCGGGCTTTGCGGGCGGAAGGCTCGGGGGCACTGGCAAAAACAAATATCTCGCCTCCGCGCTATCCGGGGTGCTCGCGGTATTGGTCGCAAGCCCCTGCACCGCCCCATTTATGGGAACTGCGATAGGGGCGGCACTCGCCGCCGACGCTGGCGCAGGTTTCACGTTTTCGGTATTCGCAGCTCTTGGAATCGGAATGGCATTCCCGTACATATTGCTTTCTCTCATTCCGTCACTCTCAAAGAAAATGCCCCGCCCGGGCGCGTGGATGGAAACATTGAAGCATATTCTCTCGATACCAATGTTCGCGTCGGCAATATGGCTAGCTTGGGTTTATTGCGAACAAACGGGCGCTGCAGCGCGCATAATGTCGGCAGCTCTCGTATTGGCTGTCGGATTAAGAATTTTTGGGCTGTACTACATGCCGCACTTCGGGCGCGCTGCAAGAACATCCGCAGCTGTTGTCTGCCTGGCTTCCATCGCCGCGGCGGCTTGGATAGCGTGGGACGCGCCGGCAGCGGCCGCATCGGATTCCGCCCAAAATTGGTCGGAGCAAAAACTCTCGGAGTTGAGAAAGTCCGGGAAAATAGTGTATGTCGACTTCACCGCATCGTGGTGCCTAACTTGCCAGTACAATAAAAAGATATTGGAATCAAGCGCCGTCCAAGAGGCATTTAAAAAACGCGGCGTAAAATTTATCGTTGGGGACTGGACAAACAAAAATCCGGATATCTCAAAAAAGCTCGCCGAATTCGGGCGCGCCGGCGTTCCGCTAAACCTCGTCTATCCCGCCGACGAAAATCTGCCGCCGGAAGTTCTGCCGGCAATACTAACGCCCGATATAGTAATCGAAGCGGTTGACAAAGCGGCCGAGGGGTGTAATACTTCCAAACTTTAAAATACCTATGCCAAAATCTTTCATAACACTCCAAACGGCTCGTAAAATCGCCGAACAATTTTCAACGCCCTGCTACGTTTACGACGAGGCATCTCTCGTGGCGCAGGCTAAAAAAGCGCTGGGATTCCCCAACGCCTTCGGGTTGACGGTAAGGTTCGCGATGAAGGCGGCTTCAAACCGCGCAATACTGCGGCTTTTCAATTCGCTAGGGCTGCATATCGACGCGTCGAGCGCATACGAAGTTGAGCGCGCTATGCTCGCGGGCATTCCCGCCGACCACATATCGCTTTCGTCGCAACAGTTGCCCGACAATCTCGCGGAACTAATAAAAGCCGGCATAAAGTACAATGCGTGCTCCCTGCGGCAGCTCGACGAATTTGGGAAAATAAACCCTGGCGCCGAGGTCGGGGTGCGCATAAACCCCGGGTTAGGCTCGGGCGGCACAAACCGCACAAACGTGGGCGGGCCTGCGTCGAGCTTCGGAGTCTGGCACGAATACATACCGCAAATAAAACAGGTCGCGCGCGACAGAAATCTTAAAATCGTAAGAATCCACACCCATATCGGCTCTGGCTCCGATCCGCTCGTATGGAAAAAAGTTGCCGAGATGAGCATCGGAACCGTTGCCCTATTCCCGGACGTAAAAATACTCAACATGGGCGGCGGGTACAAAGTGGCTCGCATGGACTACGAAAAATCCACCGACCTCATAGAGATAGGGGAACCTGTTGCAGCGCGCATAGCCGAATTCGCCGATAAAACCGGCAGGAAGCTGCACTTTGAAATAGAGCCCGGAACATTTCTCATGGCAAATTGCGCCGCAGTGCTTTCGAGAGTCCAAGATATATGCGACACGGGAGAAGGCGGCTATAAATTCATAAAGCTCGACACCGGCATGACCGACATTCTCCGCCCGTCGATATACGGAGCCCAACACCCGATATCAATTTTGCAGGAAGCTCCGGATCCCGCCGAGGAAGAATACATCGTTTCAGGCCACTGCTGCGAAAGCGGGGATATACTGACGCCCGCCCCGGGCGACCCCGAAGGGCTGCTGCCCAGAAAAATGGCGAAGGCAAAAATAGGCGACTTTTGCGTAATAGGCGGCGCCGGCGCATATTGTTCCTCAATGTGCACCCAAAATTACAATTCATATCCTGCAGCGGCGGAAGTGATGCTGATGTCCGACGGTTCAATAAAGCTGATAAGGCGCCGCCAGACGCTCGCCCAGATTCTGGAAAACGAGGTTAGAGATGATTAAGGCCAAAACGTCGCTAAAAGTGCGCTTCGCCGAGACCGACGCGATGGGAGTCGTCTACCACGCCAATTACCTGCCGTGGTGCGAGTGCGCGAGACTTGCGCTAATAGAGGGCATTGGGTTAAACTACGCCGAAATGACAAAAAAGGGCTTTCACCTTCCAGTGGTGGAAGTCCGCGTAAAATACCGCCGCCCCGCGAGATTCGGCGACACTGTCGAAATAGAAAGCGCCATAACGGAACGCCCAAGCGTAAAAATCAAAATCGAATACAAAATAAGCGCGGGCGGTGTTCTGCTCGCCGAGGCGCAAACTGTGCATGTCTTTGTAAATTCGGAAGGCGCGCCCATAAAGCCTCCGCGCGAATACGCGCAAACGCTCTTAAAAGCTTTTGACGAAAATCCGGGAGAATAATGAAAAAGGCCCTGTGCACAATAATGCTGACTGCCGCATTTGCGGCGTCATTCTTCATGCGCGACTACAATATCGAAAACAGGATATGGCATGCCGACGAATCCGAGCAGGCATCGACCTTCGCGGACCTGCTTTTAAACGGAGACTACGAATACAATCCCAACGGCCCCCACGGCCCAACCCTATATTATTTCGCCTTTGCCTGCCACCAGCTGCCAAACATAAAATACTTCGATATGGCGCAAGAGGCAAACGTGTCAGCAGACACTCCCGTGCAGTCTAAAAACGACGGGCTTTCAATTATTCTTCTAAGAAAATTGCTCGCTCCGTGGCTTCTGATTATATTTGTATGCTATCTAATAGGCTCGGTCTATTCAGGTACAGCGGCGGCTTGGGCGGCGTGCGCGTGTTTTGCGCTCTCCGGGCTATCCTGCATTTACGCCGGATATTTTGTACACGAGATAATTTTTGCCGCGTCCGCCCTAATATTCGCGCAATGCCTATGGGCGCTGCTAAAAAATCCGTCTTTCAAATGGGCAGTAGCTGTCGGTCTATCTGCAGGGTTTATGCAATCCACAAAAGAAACCTCCATAATAGTATTCTTTTCCGCAGCCGTAGCCGCATGCGCAATATTGGCAATCAACCGAGAAGTTAGGGAAAAACTATTTGAAAAAAGTTTCGCAAAAATATTTTATCTTGGAATGGCGGCCCTTGGCGGGTTCGCCGCTATGATTTGCGTTTTCTACTCTTCATTTGGAGCGAATCCGAATGGAATTTTAGACGCGTTTTTATCCTATTCGCATTTTTTTGGGAAATCCGCATCGGAGAGCTTCGCAGAGCCGGCTTGGTATTACGCAAAACTGCTTGCAATCTCAAAGTCCGAAGGGGTGTGGTTCGGCGAGCTTCCGATAACAATTCTATTTTTTGCCGGTCTCGCGCGCGCCGTGGCCGCAATCCGCGAAGGCGAGAGGCAATACGCGCAAAAGGCGGAGTATATTTTGTATTGCGCAATATGCGCCGCCGTCCAAATTGTAGTGCTGAGCTTTATCACATACAAGACGCCGTGGCTTTTGCTGGCGCCGATTGCGCTAATGTGCGTTGTGTCGGGATACGGAGCGACAGGCATGCTAAGAAGCAAAAAATTCCTCCCGCTTGTTTTTGGATTTGCGATACTCGCAACACTTGGATACTGGCAATTCCGACTGTCTGAAAATGCAGCTGTAAAATATCCGCAAGACCCGCGCAACCCCATGATTTTCTCCCACACTGTAAGCGACTACAAAAATCTACTCTCGAGAATATCCGACGCCGAGCGGGTGTCGGAATACGGCGGAGACATTCCAATCGCATTTGTTATGGGGAACGAGTCTCCATGGCCCGCCCCGTGGGATCTGCGCAATTACGCTAACGTCGGTTTTTGGAGAAACGATTTTCCGAAAAACATTTCAAATTTCGAGGTAATCGTATGCGCGCCGTCAACAGCGGAAGCCGTTGGGAAAGCCATCGGAGATGAAAAATACGTCCCGGAATTTTTCGGGATAAGAAAAAATGTTGTGCTCACGCTTTATATAAAGAAAGAACTATTTGAGAAGTTAATCCGATGAAAATAAAAAAAATTGGTTGCGTTTGCGCGGTGGCAGTGTGCGTCGCGGTAATCGGGATAATCGCGGCGGCGTTAAACCCGTCTTTGCAGACGAAAATTGCGTCGTCCGTTTTAGAGGGAAAATTTGCGGGGGCAAAGCTTCAAAAACTCGACGCGGGGATATCTTCCATATCGGTGGACGGATTGGAGCTGCCGCTTCCGGACGGCACAAAGATATCGCTAAAATCCGCAAAAATTAAATATTCCCTTTCGGGGCTAATTTCAAAGAAGGTCGGCATTGATTCCGCCGCTTTTGCGGGCGTTGAAATAAAAATGCCCGCTAAGGGCGAAAAATCCGGAGGCGCTGCCGAATCCGCTAAGAAGATCACGGCAAGCGCAAGTGCTGAAAAATCTCAGCCCAAAGCGGCGGTGGAAAGCCCGCAGAAAGAGGAAGGCGGGATTATGCAAACTCTCTCGCAATGGGAGTTTGAGCTCGGGAATTTGGAGGCGGATATAGCGGTTATCGCCCCAGACAACTCGAAGGCGTCGGCAAAAATATCGGCGTCAGGCATACTAATCGAGAACGGCTTAAAGCCGATGTCAGGCACATTGGATATTGAAATAGCCTCCGATTCGGCCGATTTCGGAAAAAATAAAATTTCTGCGAAAGTCGCCGTGAAAGGCTTGGAGGAAGGCTCCAAAATAACGCTTGAAGTGCTCGGCGGCCGCGGAACGCGCGTTGTAGCATTCGAGGGGACTTTTTTTGAAAATTTTGCAAGGGCCGAAACCACCGCGAGAGTGGATTTGTCCGACGCGGACATCGCGCCTCTTAAACCGGTACTCGGCACAATACCGGGCTTTAAATCCTCCGTATTTGCAAATATAAAATACTCCGATTTCGGCAAATCCGCACAGGCGGAAATTGTGGTAAAAAACGAGCTGCCCTCCCCGTCGGAAATTAACGGCTCGCTCGCATTCCTCGGCCCCTGCGAATTTTCCGCAGAGATAACGGCCGCATTAAAAAACGGCGGCGTCGAGATACCGAAACTGAAAGCGTACCTGTCGGAAAATTCAAAGACTCTACTTTCCCTGTCGCTCCCGGAGCCGGTTAAAATTCCGCTCTCGACTAAAAGCGCAAAAGAAATTCCGGAAGGAAAAATAGAATGTGTAGCCGCGTTCCCAAGCGCAACAGTGTCGCGCGCTGTGAAAAATTTTGCCGACTTTTCGTCGTCCGACATTTGCGGAAAACTTTTGGTGGAAGTGGCAAACGACAAAATCTACCTGAAAACCGTTTCCCCGGTTGCGGCGTCAGGCATAAACCTTTCAAAAAACGGGGAGGTTTTCCTCAAAAATATTGGCGCAAAACTTTCTCTGTCCGCCGAAAGCGACTTCTTTGCAAATGTTAAAGCCGCCGCGGAACTGACGGCGGGCGACACGCTAAAAGAATCCGCCACTATTAAGGCGACTATCGATAAGAACGCCGGCAAAATTGCGGCGGGATTATCCGCAAAAGGCTCCATTACGCCTTTCGCAACGAGAATATACTCCGTGGCAAACCTCGCCGAATACGGCATTTCGATAGATTTATCCTCCACTGCAACCGTTGAGGGCGAAACCGCTATTCTCGAAAAATTCTCATTCATCGCCTTCGATAAAAACGGGAAGCAAACTGCCAAAATTTTAGCGGACAGCCCTATTTCAATAAACCTTTCGACAAAAGAAATATCCCCCAAATCAAAAAATCTTTTGAGTTTTGAGGTTGCCGAATTCCCGTTTGCGCCGATAAAACCGTTCGCCGCCGGAGCGGACGCGAAATGGATTTCAATAAAAGGTACGGTGTCTGAGCCGAAAAAATCGCAATTTAGCGTAAATGCCGAAGCTGCTCTGGAATCGCTCTATTTAAATGTGGGAGAAGAAAGATTTTTCGCCGACGTCTCGGTAAAAACGGACATCGCAGCCGACATTCCCTCCGACTTTACAAAAGTAGATGCAAAAATTAAGAATTGCACCATATCCTCAGGCGGAATCGAATGCGCGACGGCAGACGCATTTTTTAATGCAATTCTCGCGCCACAGTTTGCCCTGGGCGGAGCCGAAGCGAATTTTATGGTTTCCCTGCCCGCGCTGCTTTCCCAGCCGGGGCTCTTGAAATTTGCAAACGTATCCGCCGGCAACTTGACGTTCAATGCCGGGGCCGACGCCTCCAAAATATCCGCAAAACTGCGCATAGACAATCTAAAAACCCGCTCAGCCGAAGGAGTACTTGACAATGTCCAAGCGGAAATCTCCGCCCCCTTTGGCGAAAACTTTAAAATAACGAAAGCCTCCGCAGAATACACGTCAAACAGCACGCGCGGGAAAACGAGCGCGACGCTTAAAATATCAGACTCGGATTTTATAGACATAAACCTCGACGCAAAAACTTTTGTCGTAGAAGACGCTATGATTCTGGCAAAAGCCTTCTCAAACCCGAATGCGGAAGCTTCGCAAATCGCGGCTTCCGAAAGCGGAGGTAAGAAAAAAATCGTCCGCCCCAGTGAAGCGAAAGCGACTGGCGGGACGTCCGCCGCGGCAAGCGGGAAATCCGATATTTTTGCGCCGAAAGACTCAAAGGCGTTTTGGAATCTCGGCAGGAAAATCCGCGCAAACGCAAAAATCGGCGAAGTGCTAATGGACGCGCGGGTTTTATTGTCAAACGCCGACATTTCCCTTTCTGCGGACGAATCCCTGCTCCGTCTAAAAATATCGAGAGCCTCCCTATTGGATGCCTCGCTATCAGGCGACGCCGAAATATTTTTTGACGCCTCCGCCGCCGCCCCGTACACGGCGCGCAAAATATTGGCAAAGCTCGAAAACTTCGAGTCCTCAAAGATTTTCGCCGACGAAAAATACCCCTTGCTAAGCGGGCTTTTCAACGCGTCAATATCGGCGAGCGGCTCCGGCAACAATGCCTCCCACCTATTCCAATATCTGACTGGCAACGCGGAGATAAAAGGCTCTAACGGGCGGCTTCTGCTCTTGAAGCCCGATACCGTAGCGGGCGCAACAGCGGGGCTCGCCGGAACTGCACTAAAAATAACGGGCGCGCTGCTCGACAAGAAAGAGGGAATTGTTTCTGGCATTGGCGACATTGCGTCGCTATTGTCGAGAATCGAGTATGAATCGGTTGATTTAAAGCTCTCGCGCGACTCCCAAACCTACGATTTCAATATCGTATCCGCCAAAATAAAAACCCCCGACATGCTCTTTGACGCCTCAAACGGCAAAATCGTCTATAATCCCGACAAGCCTTTTGGCGAATCCGACATAGACATTCCCGTAAACATATTAGTCTTTGACACTCCAACCCAAAAGGTGTTTGCGTCGGCCGGTTTTGCAAAAAATAAATCCGACAAGGTAAAAGACGCCTATGAAGCTCTATCCTTCAAAATATTCGGGACTGTTTCAAAGCCTGAAAACGACTTGATGCAAGCTCTCTTGGGCAAACGCGAAAACAAGTCCGACGATTCCACGCAAGCTATAAAAAACCTCGGCAACTCAATTTTCAATTCCCTATTCAAAAGGGATAAATAATCTCAAAATGAAAAAGACAGTAAGAAGCATATCAAAAATGAAAGGCGGGGAGAAAATTGCCATGATAACCGCCTACGACGCAATATTTGCAAGGCTCGCAGACGAAGCGGGAGCCGATATGATACTTGTCGGAGACTCCCTGGGCAACACCTTCCTCGGATTCGACTCAACAGTTCCGGTTTCCCTTGAGATGATGCTGCACCACACTTCGGCGGTCGCGCGCGCGAAAACCGATGCGCTCGTAGTTGCCGACGTTCCGTTTGGCTGCGCTCATTTTGAGTTCGACAAGCTTCTCGACGACTGCCGCGCGCTGTGCCAGAAGGCGGGAGCTGAGGCGGTAAAAATCGAGGGCGGCGCAAAAATGGCGGACAAAATCAGGCGGCTTTGCGACGCTGGAATTGCCGTTATGGGGCATATAGGCCTCCAGCCGCAGCAGGTTTTAAAACTTGGCGGATACAGAAAATTCGGCAAGACGCGCGAGGAGATAGACGAGCTCGTCGCCGACGCAAAGGCCCTCGAAAACGCGGGAGTTTTTTCCATAGTTCTCGAGATGTGCGACGAGGCCGCCACCGAAGCCGTCACCGAAGCCGTTGGAGTCCCGACAATCGGCATTGGCTCCGGGCCGAAAAGCGACGGGCAGGTTCTCGTCTGCACCGATATTCTGGGGCTCTCAAAATACACCCCGCCGTTTGTAAAAAAATACGCCGATATTTCGGGAGAAATTCTGAAAGCCTACTCGCAATATGTCGGCGAAGTCCGCGGCGGCGAATTTCCAGTTTCGTCGCAGAAAAAATGAGAGACGGCGACAAAATCTACGAAGTCCGCAATTCGCCCATTCACGGAAAGGGCGTGTTCGCCGCGCGCGACATAAAAAAAGGCGAGCGAATAATAGAATACCTTGGAGAGAAAATCTCGAAGGAAGAGTCAAACCGCAGGGGTGTCGAGAGGGAGGAGCTCGCGAAAAAGACTGGCGAAGGCGCCGTGTACATTTTCGAGCTCGACGACCAATGGGACATCGACGGAAACTTTGACTACAACGACGCCCGCTATATAAACCACGCCTGCCGCACAAACAGCGAATCCGTCTGCGAAGACGGCCGCATATTCATCTATGCGACGCGCGATATAAAAAAGGGCGAAGAAATTTTATACAACTACGGCTACGCATTTGAAAATTTCATAGACCACCCGTGCAAATGCGGATTCCCCGAATGTGTCGGCTATATAGTTGCCGTCGAAGATAGGCTAAAATTAAAAAAGAGACTGCGCGGTAAAAAACCGAAAAATCGCAACCCGGCGCCTCCCATAAAAACGCGCATTTTTAAAATAATGTAAAACTATAAGAAATCATGAAAAAACCGCAATTAACAAAACCGCTTGCAATAATCGCGTCCGCCCTGCTTTCGGCGTGCGCCGGAAAAGTTGAATCCCAACCCGAGTCTGCTCCGCAACCCGAGACTCCTCCGATAAAATCCGATAAGCTATGCATATCCGGAGTCTATCCGCACCTTGCATGGTGGAACAACGAAGGCGAATGCGGAACCGGAGCTGTTGTGCCGTGGGCGGGAAAGCTCTGGGCCGTCACATACGGGCCGCACTGCGTGTACAAATCCTCCGACAAACTTTACGAGATATCCCCCAATCTCGACAGAAAAATACGCTCCGAGAGCCTCGGCGGCACACATGCCAACCGAATGATTCACAAAGAATCCAACCAGCTTTTTATCGGCTGCTACGCGATAGACTCAAAGGGCAATGTCCGCGCCATTCCGAGGAGCGCCATGCCGGGCAGGCTGACCGGCAACGCGCGCTCAATCACAGACCCAAAAGGCAAAATATATTTTGCCACAATGGAAGAGGGCCTGTATGAAGTCGATGTAAATTCCCTCAACGTCACGGAAATCATACGCGACGGCAACTTAAAAGACCACCCCCAAAAAACTGATAAAAACGGAAAAGTAGTCCCACAGCCGAAAAAGTCGAAACTGCACGGATACCACGGCAAGGGTTTTTATTCCGGCTTTGGAAAGGCGTTTTATTCAAATAACGGCGTCCACCATAAAAATGTCGAAAAGGACCCGACTCTAAAATCCGGCGCCCTCGCGGAATGGAAGCCCGGAGACGGGGATTGGACCCCCCTGCGCATTTGCCAATTTACCGAGATAACAGGCCCCGGCGGCATTTACGGCTCGCCTGATCCTTACGAAACGCCCATTTGGGCGCTCGGGTGGGATCCCAAATCCGTAATATTAATGCTAAACGACGGCGGAAGATGGTCGTCGTACAGGCTCCCCAAGACAAGCCACTCCTACGACGGCTCCCACGGCTGGAATACGGAATGGCCCCGCATAAGGGAAATCGGGGGAAAAGACTATCTTATGACTATGCACGGGGCATTCTGGAAATTCCCGCCGACCTTCTCAAACGCGGATACGTCAGGAATCCGCATGCGCTCCTCCTATTTGAAGGTCATTGGCGACTTCTGCAAATGGCAAGGCGCAATAGTCTTTGGCTGCGACGACTCCGCCCAAAAGGAATTTTTGAACAAGCGCAATTTAAAAGGCGAGAATATCTCTCCAATAAATTCGAACTCCAACCTCTGGTTCGTAAAGGAATCGGAAATCGACGCGCTCGGCCCGGATATTGGAAGGGGCAGCGTATTTCTGCGCGAGGACGTCAAGGCCGGGACACTCTCCGACCCTATGCTCGCAGGCGGATTTAAAAACAGGCTATTGGTACTCGACCATAAGTCTCCGACGCCGCTAAAAGTCGAGCTGTTGAAATCGGACGGCAAAGGGGATTTTAGAAAATTCGACACTCTTGAAATCCCGGCAAACAGCTCAAAATTTATACTATTGCCGCCTGCCGAATGGATAAAGGTCCGCCCGCTTTCGGACGCAAAAGAAATGACCGCACACTTCCACCTGACAAACCCGGACGTACGCTCCGACAAAATATCGAATATTTTTGACGGAATAATGCGCGCCGATTCCCCCATGAAGGGCTCTGCGGCCCTGCTCAGGGCACTCGACAAAGAAAGCGGAAAGCTTGGGGCCTACGCATACAATAGCGACGGCACAAAAGTCTCCGAGCTCGGAACGTATTCGCTTAATTGGCAAATGAAGCTCGTTAAAGACGGAGAAATAGACTCTAACCTACTTAAAAAGACTGCATTCGAGCCCAAAGGCATAACTTACGACAAAGACTCCGTACTCGTAATAGAGGAAGGCAAACGGTACAGGCTCCCCCGCAACCCTAAATACGACGGCAAAACCGTATTCGGCACTCCAAGACTTGCCCGCGAAGTCGCCACCGAGCGCGACCTTTTAAACTGCGCCGGCACTTTTTATGAACTGCCTGCCGTAAACGCACAGGGCTTTGCAAAAATTCGTCCGATTGCCACCCACAACCTAAAAATCTTCGACTTCTGTTCATACCGCGGGCTGATGATTTTTAGCGGAGTCTCCGAAGGGGCTGCGGCGCTCAAAAATCCGCATATTATCACTTCTGAGGACGGCAAGCTCTCCCTCTGGGCGGGCGTTATAGACGACCTTTGGAAGCTCGGCAAGCCAGTCGGCGTCGGAAGCCCGTGGTACGAAACATCGGTGAAAAAGGGCGAGCTTTCGGATCCGTACATTTTGACGGGATACGATAAGAAAACGCTAAAAGCCGTCTCGGATTCAGATGTAGAGCTCGGAATACAAGTCGATATAGACGGAACGGGGCTCTGGGTTGACTACGCAAAAATCTCCCTTAAAAAAGGCGAGCCTTTTACGAAGAAATTCGGGGATGACTTGAAAGGATACTGGATAAGATTCAAGGCCTCAGCTCCCGCAAAAATAACAGCGACTCTTATCTACGAATAGTTTTATCCGAAAAAAACAAAAGCGCCGCTTAAACGACTAAGCGGCGTTTTTTTTGAGCCTTCAATACGCCCGATATTATAAAAATATCCCACGCCACAATACAGGCATAAACGCTAAAATACGTATTTTAGCGTAGCCGACCAAAACATATGTACCGGATGCCCCTGCCCGTTAAATTCAGCCGTTCTTAAAGTATACGACAAGTCGAGCTGCACGGACTCGTAGCGCGCGGACAAGCCGGCTATAAATTCGCCGACAAGCCACTTTGGGGTGACGCTTCTGCTGTGCGCAAAAGTATTCCCGTCAAGAGTGATGTCGTAGCCTACAAACCGCGCCGCGCCGCCCGCAAAACCGTAAAAATGCCAGTCGGGAACTCCGCCCTCTGGAAGCCATGCGACATCGTTTCCCGAAGAATAGTCGATTCTGTTAGGCTCAAAATTATACGGAAGATTTTTGCCGAAGCGCATGAACGCCCTGACTTCGCCCTGGGTCAATACATTTCCCAAGTCCGCCGCGGCGGAGCCTATTGCGTCGAAATCCAAAGCCCCTATTCTTTCGCGGACAAGCCTCTGCGAATGCCTGTACGACAACACTATGCCGGGCTCGTTTTTTATCTGGGTATGCCAACCCATCGGCCAGTCGGCGTCGATTACACTGTGGTAGAGCTTTTGCGTGTCTTCTGCCAGCGATATTGGGCCGACGACCCCGAGGTTTACCGTAAAAGAATCGAGCGTGTCGCGCGTGGCCACATGGGCGCCGAAGCTCGCATACAGCCAGCCCGCGTAGGGCCTGTCTGTCTCGGGCGGATTGGGGGTGCTTATGTCGCTCGGCACATACATTGCCTGCCCGATTGACACGCTTTCGTACGCCTGCGCGCCGTCCGGCGCAAAAAGATTAAGCAGCGCAAATTGAAGGCGGCTTGTCCAAAAGTCGCTTCCGCTCTGAGTGTAGGAAAGTTTTAGACCGTTTGTATAGTACCTGTCGGAAAAGCGAAAATCATTTTCGACGGTAAATGAAAGCGCATGCCAATCAGATGCGCAATCCGCCTTGCGCACGGCTTGCGAGGCGTTTAAAGAATAGGCAAACACAGGCAATACGCACGCCAGAATATTTGACAAAATAAAAGCGGGTCTCATACTCGCAAATATGAGAATCACATCGGGCTTTGCAAGAGGAATATTGCTGGACTCCCCCCGCGGGAAATCCACACGGCCCGCGACAGACGCCGCAAGGCAGGCGATTTTCTCGTCGTTGGGCGGTATAGTTGAAGGGGCGTCGGTCATAGATATGTTTGCGGGAACAGGTTCTTACGGATTGGAGGCTGCAAGCCGCGGCGCCGCAAGCGTCCTTTTTTTTGAAAACGACAGGAACGCCCTCGGCGCGTTGCGCACAAATTTGGAGCGCGTAAAAAAGGCGGTCACCTCTGCGGGCGGCGGTTTTTCAGCAAAAATACTGCCGTGCGACTGCCTAAAAATCTCCGTACCGCCTGAAGAAAAACACTTCGATATAATATTTGCCGACCCGCCCTACTCGATGCTCTTAACCCCCGATACATTGTCGAAAATTTTGGGAATATTCGGGCGATTAAATGGCGGCGGCACGATTTTCGCGCTTGAAGCGCCCGCCGAATTCGACCTTAGTACCGCAACTCCCCCCGCCGGCTGCGAATTTGAAATCATAAAGCGTCTCGGGAAATCCTCCACCGGCAAACCGTCTCAAATAATATTTAGAATAAAGAAAATATGAACGAACTCGACACAATAATAGAAATTGCATACAAAAAAAACGCCACCGACATACACCTGTGCGCTTCCATGCGCCCGAGAATAAGAATCGACAACGCACTAATTGAAACTACTGAATGCGGCATAGTTGATGTTGAAACCGCAATAGGACAAATTTTCGACAACTTAACTCCGGTTGAAAAGAAAATTATGGAGGAGAGATACCGGGCGGGAGAAGACGTTGACTGCGCGTTCTCCTGCATATCGGGAATGAGGCTTAGGGCGAACATATACAGAAGCCAAAACGGCACAGGCGTAGCCCTGCGAATAATTCCCCCAAATAGAATGACTGCAAGCGAAATAGGCCTTCCGTTTTCAGTGACGAGTGTTTGCAGGCGCAAGAGCGGCCTATTCTTAGTCACAGGCGCGAACGGTTCCGGCAAAAGCACTACGATTGCGGCTCTATTAGACATTATAAACAATACGCGCAACGCCCATGTACTGACTATCGAAGACCCCATTGAGCACATAATCCGAAGCCGCAAATCCCTTGTGACGCAGCGCGAAGTCGGCGTGCATACCCCCGATTTTTATTCGGCGTTGCGCTCAAGCCTGCGCGAAAATCCCGATGTAGTTGTCCTCGGCGAAATGCGCGATATTGAAACGACGAGAACAGCAATAGAATTGGCAGAGACTGGCCACCTTGTGATTGCCTCCTTGCATACACGCACGGCAGTATCGACAATCGACAGGCTCATAGGGCAATTTGAGCCTGCCGAGCAGGCGCAAGTAAGAATGATGATTTCCGAAAACCTAATAGGCGTATTGACCCAGACGCTTCTTGCAAGAAAGAGCGGCGGGCTAATTGCGGCGTTTGAAGTGCTCGTCGCAAACTCGGCAGTCCGAAATCTAATACGAGAGCAAAAAGTCCCACAAATTTACAGCATAATGCAAATGGGAAGGCGCGAAGGCATGTGCACTATGGAAGACTCTCTGCTATCGCTTGTGGACAGCGGCACAGTATCGGCGGCGGAGGCTGTCTCAAAATCCGCACTCAGAAACGACCTGCTCGACAAACTGCGCACGAGCCCCAACGTGGATAAATCCGAGCTTGAAGACATATATTAACGCACGCATTGCCGCCTAGATTATTTGCGCACGTGCGCAGCGCATTAAAACACAAAAAAACCCGAACCATTTGGTTCGGGTTTTTGCACAAAAGTTTCTTCTATTTGCGCCTGCGGAGCGCATATCCAACAGCCAAAGCCCCAAATATCAATGAGAGGGCGGCGGGTTCGGGAACCTGCACGAATGTCACTTGCAAAGTATTATTGTTCCAAGAGAAGTCTGCGAGAGCATTATTTATTATTGCGCTAAAATAGTCGTCCGCGTCGGAAGTTGTAAGCAGGTTGCCATTCTCATCTTCAAATGATTCGGCGGATATCAAATCGTACGTTGCGTTCAAAACACTTTCTGCGTCCAGCCCGGAAAAATCCATTACTATTTTTTCGCCGCCTTCCTTTACGAATTTTCCGTTTACTGTAATTTTATCGGCAGTGCGGCCTTGAATAGATTCCGGTGAAAATACAAATTTTCCTCCCGCCCACGAAGCCGAGTTGAACGCAGTACCTCCCTTCATCGCGCTAAAACTCCCGCCCTCCATGCGCAAAGATCCGGAACTTATCGGAGAATAAAATACAAGATCGCCTTTTTTTACAGTCACGGAAGTTATAATATCAGCTTTTGCGCTGGTGATATTCATCGTCTGCTTTCCGTCGCCGTCCATTGTAATAGCAAAAGAGTCATTATAACTCCCATTTTCACGGATAAGCGCCCCTTCATAGTAAGTGATTACTCCGGCAGCGTTAGTTAACGTCAAGTTTGTCTTCGCGTATATGGGATCCCCCTCAGCCGTACTTCCGTTTATTAAACCTGTCGCAAGGGTTCCATATCCGTTTATGCCGCCTATGGAAATATTTTGATCTCCAAGATATCCACCGCCGAGCCTTCCAAGCGTAAAACGAGTATCTGCCTGCCCCTCCGCATAATTTAACTGGGCAACATTGTGTATTACAATCCCCTTCTCCTGATCCGTAGCAAGACCAAAATAAAGATATTGATAAACCTTAGAAGCGGACGTATCAAGGATTATCGCGGCTTTTAACCCAGTCTTTGAATCTACGGCAGCATTTTCACCTATTTCTATTGAGGATGCAACTGTCGATTTCCAATCGCCTCCAATATTTATTATCGGACGACTTATATATTCGGTTCCATTTATATTTTTGCCGGCTCCGGTGGCATTAAATATTATCGACCCTTTTATAGTGAGCGGGTTATCACGCCCCCTTATGCCAACGCATCTCCAATCTTCGTTCTTATATAGGTATGTATCTCTGACATAGACGTTGCCGTTTATTGTAGAACCTTCTTTTACGGTTTCTATAAACAGCCTTGCCCCAATATACAATCCGTCAAAAGAAATGTCATTTACCTCTTTAAAATTTGATATGGTAATCTCTTTTGTAGACGTTAAGTGGTTGGAAAATATAGCTTTGTCCGCCGCGCCAGGCGCTCCGTTTGGAGTCCACGCAGACCCGTTATCCCACGAAACACTTTCAAGAGAGTTAAACTTATAATCGATCGCGCCGAGAGCCATTGGAAGCACTGAGAAGCCTATGAGGGAATTTTTTATAATCTTGCTTAACATATTAACGAAATTTTTTATTTTATATTTATAAACTTAGAAAAATGTCAACACTAATCTCAAACGTTTGATTAAGAAAATTATCTCCCTTAATAATAGATTTTCAATAAAAAATACAAAAAAACTTTGAGGGCGTTTAATAAATGCCAAACCCGCGCGAACTAAAAAAATTAACTTAACGAATAAGCGCGAAAGCTTTTTAGAGTTTTTTGGAAATTATCCCAAATTCCCGTTCTGGTTAATAAAAAATAACGCTATATGCCCGTAAAAAACTGCTCCCGCAAAACTATAAATACTTCAAAAAAACTTTCGATTTGCGCGCGCTTTCCACGTATTTTGCGTATCTTTCTTTTGGAAGGCATTCAGGCGATACCTCTTCAAACCCGCATACATCGGTAAAGAACGGCGCACTCTTTGTGCTTAAACAAAATAAACGCTTAAATCCCGCCTTCCGAGCCTCGCGCTCTACAAATTCCGCCATGAGCGTCCCAACGTTATGCCCCTGGTAAAACGGCTGGACATGCAGACTCGCCAATTCAGCGGCCCCCTCGCCTATATCAAGCAGGCTCACTATCCCTATAATGCTGGAATCAAGCTCATAGACAAAATAGCTGCCTATGCGCTCCTTTATTTCCTCAAACGACCTGTAAACGAGATTCTGCGTGCGCGCCGACACCATCGATAAATGGTAAATTGCGCTCGCGTCGTCAGGTGTCGCGCGGCGGATTTTTTGATATTCGTCGGCGTATATCATAGTTCCGCAGCCTACCTTTTCAAAAAGCTCCGTGAGCAGGCAGGCAAACTCGTCGCCGTCAAGTATGTGCGCGCGCCGCGTGTGAGTGCTGTCGAGCGCCTTCAAGGCGTTGCGGCATTTTGAGAGCAGCTCGGGCTTCAAAAGCTCCGGAGAATTTTCAATAAGCCCCCTCAGCTCCTCTACCGGAAAAGCCTTCGGATTGGGATTGTCCACAAGTATGCTCGCCGACGACGTAAGGTATATCAATTTTGTGGCGCGCAGCCCCTCGGCAACTTCCGAAGCGAGGGAATCGGAATTTATCCTAAATATTCTGCCCCTTCTGTTTACCGCTATCGGCGTCAGAACCGGCACCATTCCAAGCGAAAGCAGATCCGACAGCGCCTTGAAATCTATTTTTTCCGTCTTGCCTGCGTTGAGGTAATTAACCCCGGATATTATGCCGACCTCCGTTGCCCTGACAACATTTGCCAAAACGCAGCGCAGATCCCTCGTCGAAAAAGTATCCGCAATCGCCTGCGCCACAAAGCCGGCTATTTTGCGCGAAAGCGAAAGGGTTGCGTCGTCCACCGGATTTTCGCCGTGGACGTCGCTAATTTTTATTCCGCGCTCGCGCGCTCCCTCCACAAGCTGCCTGCCTATGCCGTGCACGAGCACCACGTTTATCCCCAGACTCCTCAACACAGCTATGTCGGTCACGACATTTGCAAAGTTCGGACCAGCGATTATCGCGCCGTCTATGGCTATCACAAAAGTCTGGTCGCGGTATATCGGCACATACTCCAAAATTCCGCGCAGGTCGGAGGCCTTTATGCTTACCTTGCGGATATTTGTATTGGTCTTTTCCATTTGCGGGAATTTTGAAGTTATTGCCGTTAGGAAGCACTACGCCCTGCTTATGTACGTATTGTCTTCCGTGCGGACCTTTACAATGTCGCCCTGCTTTATGAAAAGAGGCACTTGTATCACGACTCCGTTGGCGAGTGTGACGGGCTTGGTCGGCGCCGAGGAAGTGTCGCCCCTGAGGCCTTCGGCGGCTTCTGCCACTTTTATTTCCATATTGTTCGGCAGTTCTATCGACACAGGATTTCCGTCCACAAAGAGTATATTGTACTGCACTCCCTCAACGAGCCATTTTACGTCGTCGCCGATAGTCTCCTTCATTAGGACGATATCGTCGTATGTTTCGGGGTCTATGAAATGGAAGTGGTCGCCGTCAACGTACGAAAATTCAAAAGGCTTGTTTGTCGTATGGCAGAACTCCACGGAATCGGTCGAGCGGAATTTGACCGCCGTCGACGAATTGTTCGACAGGTTTCTCAGAACGGTTTGCACAAACCCTGCCTGTCTGCCCTGCGTGCGGTGCAGCATGCTCATTACGGCGTGCGGAACACCGTTATACATTATAACTCTTCCTTTTCTTATGTCGGTTGGTGATGCCATATATTTTGTCTTTTGTAATTTCGGGCCCCCAAGTGCTTGCGGGGACAATGCGATATATTTTTTTAGGTTAAATGTTTGAAAAGGCGGCGGTCAATAATTTTCTCTAACGCCGCAGGCGGGCTTTACACCCACTCCGAATCCCTCCAAAGTAGGGCATTTGCTATGGAGCGCGCAAAGAACGGGCCGCGGTAAATCATTCCCGAATATATTTGCACAAGGCTCGCGCCGGCGTTCATCATCTCGCCCGCGCGCGCGGTGTCGGTTATCCCGCCCACCCCTATTATGGGAAGTTTGCCGTCGGTTGCCTTTGATATGTATTTTACTATCTCTATGGATTTTTCAAACAGAGGCTTTCCGCTCAATCCGCCAGTCTTCTCGTACTCGGGGTGGTTAGCAGGCCGCGAAACTGTCGTGTTTGTGGCGCATATGCCGTCGAGCTTCAGCTCCTCGAGTATCGAGAGTATCGCGTCTATCTCCTCGAACGAAAGATCGGGGGCAATTTTTAGCACTATCGGTATCCGAGGAACACCGAGCTTTTTCGAACGGTCGTCGTTTGCCTTTGAGACGGTGGAAAGCAGGTTTGGCAGATAGTCCTTGCCTTGCAGCCTTCTGAGCTCCGGCGTATTCGGGCTGCTGACGTTTATTACAAAGAAATCGGCGAAGTCGGCAAGCGCGTTGAAGCTGAAAAGATAGTCGGACGCGGCGTCTTCGAGGGGCGTTATTTTGGATTTGCCTATGTTTATGCCGAGGGGGCATTTTCTGGTAAGCTCCCTATTGCCGCCGAGCACTTTCGCGAGCCTCGCGGCAATCTGTTCGGCGCCGTCGTTCGGAAATCCGCAGCCGTTTACAACCGCCTCGCTCGAGGGATAGCGGAAAATTCTCGGGCGCGGATTCCCCGTCTGTTTGAGCATTGAAATCGTGCCAATCTCTACATGCCCGAAACCGAGGGCGGCGGCTCCGCGCCAAGCGTAGGCGTCTTTGTCGAAGCCGGCCGCGAGCCCTACCCTATTCGGGAATTTTAGCCCGAACAATTTTATCGGCTTCGGCGTTTTTATCAGGCTGAAATATTCCATCGCAGCCCTCAGCGGCGGAACTGCTCCAACTATCGACATCGCCTTCAGCGCGAGTTCGTGCATCGTCTCCGGATCTTGCGTAAACAAAATGGGGCGCAATATGTTTTCGTACAGCGTATCCATATATAAAAAAAACTTGTCTGCTTTATACCCCTTACCGCCCCCGCGGGCAAGACAAAATCGCGCCCATTCAAAAGGCGATAAAACTTGACTCCCCCCTCTTGCGGATTCATTTGTAATAGAGCGACCGCAAAGATATAGGCGCTATTTCCAAGCCAACCGCACCAACGCCCGACATTGAAACTATTCTCCACAAAAAATATTGATTCAGGAAATTGGACGTCAGTTAGCATTTTCGCCCTGCCGTCGCAATTCAAGGGATACAACGCGGGCAAGCTTTCCGCGGACGTAAAGGCAGGGTTTAATGTAGCGGTGCTCTCGTTCCCGATAAATATGGCGTACGCGCTCGTCGCGGGGCTTCCGATATACTACGGAATTTTCGGGGGGATAATTTCGGCGGTCGCCGCCCTTTTATTCTGCCGCTCAATATACGTCACGCTCGGCCCGAGCAACGCGTCGGCTGTAATGCTGCTAAGCTCCTTCGCCGCGGCGGGCTTTGAAAGCGAAGTTGGGCGAATGGCCGCACTGCCCGCAATCATAATGTTCGTCGGCATTTTCCTAATGCTTGCGAGCGTTTTTAAGATGACGTTCATGATTGCGTACATCTCGCGGACTGTAATAATAGCGTACGTCACTGTCGGGGCACTGCTGATTGTGGCAAACCAGACAAAAAATATCCTCGGATTTTCATTCCCAGAGGGGACATTTATAACGACCCTCGTAGATATGGTTGCCGCCACCATAAAATGCCTCAAAAATACGGACCCGTGGTCGGTCGCGATGGCAGGCGTAACTCTGCTTATTTTCGCGCCGCTTAAGCACTGGGCAAAGCGCCTGCCGGCAGAAGGCATAACGCTGCTCTTATGCGCCGGAATTTGCTATATATTGACGGAGCACGCCGGCGCAAAAATTGACAGGCTCACGGCGGTCACCGCACAAGAATGGAAATTTACACTCCCGAATTTCGACATAATCGGCGTCCGCGAAGCCGCCCTCTCGGCGCTCGCGATTGCATTGCTTGCGACAATTGAGGCGGTGTCAATCGGAAAGAGCCTCGCATCGTCGAAAGCCGACAGGTTTCCGGTAAACCAGGAGATATTCGCACTCGGGGCGGCGAATGTCGCGTGCGCGTTCGGCTCGGCAACGGCGGCGTCGGGGTCGCTTACGCGCTCGACTATCTCGGTGCTAAGCGGCGCAAAGACTACCCTTTTCAACTTTTTTTCGATAATAATAACGCTTGCAATACTGCTTATATTCGGCTCCGCAATAGAATACGTTCCAAAGGCGACGCTCGCGCTGATTGTCGTTTACACAAGCCTCACGCTGATAAAGCCGCACAATATAAAGCTCGCGCTCGCAAGCACGAAAAGCGACGCTCTCGTGTTTGCTGTGACATTTCTCGTCGGCACGTTCAGCACGCTCGACGACGCGATTTACGCAGGCATAGGAATTTCACTGCTGCTGTTTCTAAAAAAAGCGAGCGCGCCGGAAGTCGTTGAATACTCAATACGCGACGACGGGGAGCTCCAAAAAGTAGGCGGCGGCGAATCGCACCCCGCGCCCGAACTCTCGATTGTGCACGTGGAGGGCAATATGTTTTTTGGCGCGTCCGACGTTCTGCAAAACCAGCTCCGAAGAATATCCGCCGAGCCCCACCTAAAAGTGCTGATTTTAAAGCTGCGAAACGCAATAAACTTCGACGCCACAAGCGCGATGGACTTGGAGGAGCTCGCGCGGAGGATGAAGTCAGGGCGCCGCACGCTAATGCTGTGCGAAGTGCGCCCGGACGTAATGAGGGTGCTCAAAGGCTCGGGCGTATACCGCGTAATAGGGGGCGAAAACATATTTGAGAACGACGACGACAACCCGACGCTCTCCGCAGCGCTTGCCATAAAGCGCGCCCGCACGATGTTTGAAAGGGCGCCGGTTGTCGACATTTACGCGACGCGCCGCAAAGACGGGGAATAAAATGAGCTTAAAGATAATTGCAGTGGGAAAAATAAAGCGCGCCGAGTTGCGAGCTCTGTGCGACGAATATTTAAAAAGGCTCTCGCGCTACGGCGGCGCGGAGATAATCGAGATAAAAGACTCCGACGCTGAAACCGAGGCCGGCGTCATGCTCGGCAAACTCGCTAATTTTAAGGGGAGAATATACGCGCTCGCCGAAGAGGGGAAAACGGCGACCTCGCGCGAATTTTCAAAAATGATTGAATCCGACCTGCTGCGCGGCGGAAGCGCATTCGTAATCGGCGGACCATACGGGCTGTCCGATAAAATAAAGGAGAGAGCCGACGTTTTGCTGTCGCTGTCGCCAATGACATTCACGCACGAATTTGCGCGGGCAATACTGCTCGAGCAGATTTACAGGGCAAAAACAATATCGGCAAACACGGGCTACCACCATTGAGCCGAAATTTTTAAGTCAAATAAAAACAGTCTGCAATAATCCACGGAAATTTTATGAAAAACAATGCAATTAAAATTATTTTAACGGCGCTTGCGGGTTGCGCATGCGCGCTCTTAAACGCGGAAGATTCGCACGCCCTGCGCGCGTTCCCGATATCGTTTCCGGCGGAGGGATCCGCCCCGATAAAGACCGCGGCAGCCGTAATAGCGGAGACTCCTGAAGACGCCGAAGGGCTTGTTGAAGCGGCAAAATCCGCAATTTCCGGCAAAACCCCCGTGGATAAAAACCAGATGCGTCGCGCCGCGGCATTCAAAAAAATGGTGATGCCCGACGCCTCGAAAATTTTAGCGACCGCCAAGCTCGGTAAATATTACGCAGTGTTCCCAACCGCCGGCAGGCAGCTCCCCAAAGGCAGGCCAAACATCAACTTTATGGTCTTTGAAAAATCCGCGGACGCCTACAAATGGCTGCCGTCCTTCAACGACCCGCTTTTGCAGATTATGGCGGACGCCGCCGCAAATTCATCGGAAATCGCCCGCGAAAACATCAAAACATTTTCCGAAGCCGACGCAAAAATCTTGGACGAACTCTTGAAAAAATCCCTTCCGTTTTTGAAATTTGCGAACGGGGCGTTTGTCTCATTGGAGGCAGTCCCAGGCGTGGACTCGCTCGAAGTCTCCAAATTTTACCGCAACGCCCAAGACATATTTTACTCGTGGAAGATTGAAGAGTACGGGGCGTTTTTAACACCGCGAACAAAAGCCGCCTTTGACGCCCAATACGGATCAATGAGCGAGCAGGACCGCAAAAAGGCTCTCGGCGAATATTTCTCGTGGGGCAAGAAATATTTGAAAGCCCTAGACGCCTCTCCTATACATGTGATGATTTTTAATAGGACAAAGCCCGGCAACCCTCCGCGCCCCGACTTTGCCTATATACTAAAAGACGGCCCCGAATTTAAAATCGCCGTGCTAACCGACAGCAAAACGCCGCTCGAAGCTTTTATGGGCAAATACATTCTCGTCGATTCCCCCTACATTGAAAACATATCAAAAAAGTTTGCCCCCGCTCAAAAATAACGCGCATATACCACCGCTAAAAAAGCCGATTCCGCACCGCTAAAATTGTACGCCGCACAGACGGCAGATTTTAGCGGTAACGACGCTCGGGCCCAAGCCGCAGGCAAAATCTTTTAGCGCCCCTTGCGGCGTCCCCGTCGCGTCGCAATAGGGAAAAAAAACGCGTCAAAACTTAACGCAAAAAATCTCTGCGCCTTTAATGCTGCAAAATTTTTCATAGAAAAAAAATCTTCGTAAAAAATCCCGCGCAACGCCGCACGGTACCGCGCCAGATTTCTCGACTCCGGCGCAGGCGGATAAAGCAGCCGCAATAAAAAAAGCCCCGCTAATAGAGAAGTTTAAGGCTTTCCATCAGCTCAGACTTCGATTCCGCAAGCGGATGCGCCGATATATGAAAAGTGTCGCGCGCCCAGCCCGCCTCGGTGTTTATCCGCGCGAAAACTATGTCGTACCCGCAATCCCTTACCGTTTTGGCTATTTTGTAAAGCAGCCCCACCCTGTCGCGCCCGCGAACCTCCAATACGGTTTTTCCGCTCTCGCGGCGCATAAATACGTCCGAAAGCACGGACTCGTTCCTCCGCCGCCGGGAACCGTAAAACATCGACTCCACTTCGCCGTCGAGCGAATGTATATCCGCCAGAGCCGCCGCCACCTTGCGCGAGAACATCTCCCTAATCCGCATATTATTCGACACCCCCCCGGATACGCCGGTCAGATAAAAAGTGTCTATTGTTATTCCGTCCGTGCGCGTCAAAACCTTCGAGCCTAAAATGTCGAACCCCGACACGCTCAGCACGCCCGCCAAAACGGAAAAAAGCCCGGCCCTGTCATTTGACACCGCGCAAACGCGCGTAATTGTACGGTTTGGGTCGTCTATCCATTCGAGCACTGGCAAATCGGGATTTTTTCTCTTTTTGAGAGCCTCGATAAGCTTTATGTGCATCAAAACGTCGCTTTGGTTGTGGAAGGAAAAATAGCTCGCCGGCATGCACAGCATGTGCTCTTCAAGCAGCTCCCTCCGCCCCGCAAATTCGGGCGAAGAGCTCAATTCGGCAAGCGCCCTTAGCCGCTTCTTGGCAAAGGAGTTTTCCGCCCCCTTGCCCTTGCGGATATACAACAAAGTCTCGCGGTACAGTGTCTCGTGAAGCCCCTGTTTGTAAGAGTTCCAAAATCCCTCCGCCGTTCCGCGCGAGTCGCAAAATGTGGTAATATACAAAAGCTTCAAAGTCTCCTCGTCGCCCGCTATCGAAGCAAATTTAGCTATTTCGGACTCGTCCTCTATATCGTGCGACTGCCAAAACCTCGCCATCTCCAAATGGTTCTTTACGATTAAAACGACAGTCTCGATGTCTTCGTCAGGAACCCCGAGCCTGCGCAAGACCCTGCCGGCTATCTCCGCGCCTACCTCCGCATGCCCGCGGATTCCGTCGCCCTTGCCTATGTCGTGGAAGAATAATATCAAGTACGCGAGCATAGGGTTCCGCATTCCCGTTATGACCTTGTGGTAGTGCCAATATATGCCGTCCGATTTCCGCGCGCAAAAGATTTTGTCGAGGTGCGATATGCAGTTTAAAGTGTGCATATCGGCAGTGTAGCGGTGGTAGAACTCGCGCTGCACCATGCAAGTAATGTCCATAAACTCGGGGATAAAGCGCCCGAGAACGCCCCAATAATGCATGACTTCAAGCGCAGGGAACACATTGCCCCTGCATTGGAGTATCGACAAAAAGCACCTGTTGTTGTCGGCGTCCGCGCGGAAGGCGTCGTCTATAAGCTCGCGGGCGTCTTTAAGCTCAACTTCGAGGGTGTCGCTCGGCGCACAGCCGTACGCTTGGCAATATTGGAACAATCTAAGTATCCGCGCAGGCTTTCGCTTGAATACGCCTTTGCGCACGGCGCTTATTTCGCCGCGGTACGCGCAAAAACCGTCCACTCTGTACTTGCGGTTGCGGGGCACGCGCGCCCCAAGTTGCCTCATCGTCGCGAGAACGTCTTTTGGCAGCTGTATGCCCATTCGCTTGCGGGCGGTCTTTGCGAGGGTGTCGATTACGCGGAAGGATTTGTAAACGGACCGCATGAAAGCCTCCACTTTTTCCTCCTCGCTTCGGCCAACAAATCCGAGGCGCTCGGCCACGGCAGGCTGCTTTTCAAAATCGAGAACGTCAGTCGGGCGGTTCGTCTGAAAATGCAAGTCGTTTCTCACTCTTAGGAGAAAGTCGAAAGCCCTTCTGAGCGCCTTGTATTCCGTGACAGAAAGCATACCCCTGCGCATAAGTTCCTCTATTTTCGGCACCCCGAAACTCAGCAAAGTCTTCCAGCGCATCGTCTGGAAGTCTCTCAACCCTCCGATTCCGTTTTTTACGTTCGGTTCCTGAATGTAGGGCGTCCAATTGAATGCGGCGTGGCGGTCGCGCTTTAAGCGCATAAGGCTGTCAAAATGGCTCTTTTTAGTGGATTGGCAGAGGGCTTCAAAAGCGCGCCTGAAGCGGGAATAAAGGGAGACTCCCCCACACAACAGCCGAGAGTCCAACAGGGAATTTTTTAAAAGTATGTCGGAAGACGCCTGCGATATAATTTCGGCTTCCGTGGCGCTCGTGTGGCCGAGCTTTAATCCGGTGTCCCAAAGCGGATACATTATGTCGTCAACCAGCAGCTCTTTTATTTTGTCGCCGACGCCGTCTTCATATAGGAAGAGAATGTCAACATCGCTATTTGGGCAGAGCTCGCGCCTGCCGTAGCCTCCGAGGGCAACAACGCAAACTTTCTCGCCGATTCTGCCGTCTTTTTTTAGCCTCCTTGCGAGAAATTTTTTCCAGAGAAATTTTATGACTTCGTCCACAGCCGCTGTCGTTGCCGCGCAGACAGCCCTGCCCGACACCCCCTGCAAATGCGCCTTCATCACGGCCGCGCGCGAGTTTTTCAAGCACGCTGCAACAGCCGCAGCCGCGTCTTCGCGCCCAGCCAGAAAATTTACGCACATGCCCGCCACTTCTTCGGGCAACTTAAAGCCACTCATATTTATAAAATTATATCGGCAAATCTTGTTGAAATTCGCAGAATATTCTGTCAAATTAAAAATAATTTGAAAGAAATATCCGCTTAAAAAGATAAAATTTCCCAAACGCACGAAAATGGAAGAAGAAATCATAAAAACAGATAAAACCCCGGCGCTTTTGCCGGCTTTGGGCATATTGGGCCTTGGCATTGGCACGGTCGCACTCGTACTCGGAATTTTCGCCATGAAAAAGTCCGGCGACATATCGGAGTCTATGTCGGACAAAATAGAAAAAGCGGCAGCCCTGTCGCTTGAAATAAAAAAACTCAGCGACAGAACCGACGCCCTCGCGCTGCAAATCGAAGACATGAAATCCGGCGACGACAACCGCGTGGAAAAACTTGCTAAACAAACCAACGATGTAGTCATAAAGCTGAATTCCATGATTGCAAAAAATAGGGAGGCAATTAACGACTTAAACAAAGCCGTAGAAAAATTGGCAAGCCGCCCCGCGCCGTCCCGCGCAAGCTCGCAATCTGCCCAGACTGCCCAGGGAGCACAATCCGACGCCCAGCAAACCCAGGCCTCAACAGGCGACGAAAAAATCCACATCATTCAAAGCGGCGATACCTTTGCGAAGATTGCCATTAAATACAAAACGACAGTCGACGCCCTCATTCGCGCCAATCCCGATTTGCGACCCTCCCGCCTAATGATAGGCCAGAAAGTCGTAATTCCCCAATAACAGCGGTTGGGCGCATATCGACAACCCCTGTGCTATTCAGAGACAATCCCCTCAAGGGTTGGGCGCATATCAACCCCTGTGCTATTCAGAGACAATCCCCTCAAGGATTGGGCGCATATCGACAACCCCTGTGCTATTCAGAGACAATCCCCTCAAGGATTGGGCGCATATAGATCTCTGTAATTTGCAAAGGCAAGCATGCACGGGGGTTGGGCGCATATCAACACCTCTGCTATTCAGAGACGATCCCCTCAAGGGTTGGACGCATATAGGTCTCTGCAATTTGCAGATATACGCATGAATGGAGTTAGACGCATGTAGGCCACCGCAGAAACAAGCATGCACTTGCTTAGACGCAACGGTACTTTGCCTACGCCGCCTATCTTTGCAATGCAAACTAATCTGCCTGTACGGAGTTTGCACAATAAAAAAAGCACAGCTACAAAATGTAGTTGTGCTTTTTTATTCCGCAGGAATTGTATGTAACTCGCGAGAATTTCTGCTATTTCAAAAATACGACCGAGGGGGTTTGCGCAACTACAAAAAACCCTGCTTTCAGAAATAATTAGCCCGCGCGGGTTATATGTAGCTTCTATTACCCCGCCTATTTTTCGTTTTTAAATGATATTAGTATGCACGGTGTCGGATGAGATTTCTAAAAAATTCGCATAAATGCAGAGTAGTAACGAGATACTTGCATAAAATAGAGAAATTTAAAAGTTGCACAATTCGCAGGGTAAAAAAGTAGATTACTTGCCCCTATGTTGGCACGGATTATTTTACCCCGCCTACCGCATGCAGATACCTACGGACAATTCATAACGCTTACGTTAAACATATGCGCCGATTGCAACATGCATAGGCAAACGCATACTATAAAATATTTATACAAATATTGTGAGTGCTTTTTATTGCGGGTTTAATTGGAAGCCTTTTTTTATCGCAAAGACTCTTAGCAATAAAGCTGCAAAACTTCCGCTGCAACTTAGGCAACCTTAAAATAAAAGTTTAAATTTTCTCAGGTATTTTATTAAAAACCGTTTTCTTCAAATTTTCGCGCAATCGGATAAAAATTTTCATAAAAAAACACAGCAAGCCATATTGACTGCAAAAACTAAATTGAAAGCCGAATCGCCCGCTAAATGAACCGAATTTTACGAATAAAAATAACATACCGTAAAATTAAATCCTTAAAACTATGCCAGAATGCATTGCGGTGTAATGAAAATCTTCTAATTTTTTTGCAAAATTATCTAAAAAAAAGCGAAGCGCACTCATTCGTGCGCTTCGCATTATTTTTGGCCGTTATTCGCAATAGATTGGCTATTCCCATGAGCGTTCCGGGAGAGGTTCGTCCTTCTCCACGCGGTCGCGGTTGCCCTTGTTCCACCAATAGAACACGGGGCTTGCGATAAACACCGAAGAGAACGTTCCCGCAACTATACCAAGCATAAACACGAGCGAGAAGTCCACGATAATTCCGGTTCCGAAAAGGAATAGCGCGGCAGCCGCAAAGAATGTGCTTAAGCTTGTGAGTATAGTTCTCGACATCGTCTTGTTGATTGAATAGTTGATGATGTCTTTGAGCGACATTGTGGGCTTTAACTTCAACTCTTCGCGAATGCGGTCGAACACAACTATCTTGTCGTTGATCGAGTATCCCATGACCATAAGTATGGCGGCAACCATAGGCGCCGAGAACTGCCCAGAGCCGATTCCGAAAAGCCCGAATATCGCATACAGGCCTATCGTAACTACAACGTCGTGGAAAGTCGCGATAATAGCGCCGATACCGTAGCTCAACTCAAATCTGAACGCAACATACGCAAGTATCAATAGCAGAGAGAGGGCAACGGCGATAAACGCATCGCGGGTGATGTCGCCGCTAACCGACGCGCCGATGCTCTGCTGGCTAACCAATTTCAGCCCCGCATCCGGGAATTTTTGCGCGAGCAAATCGAAAACCTTCTGCCCCTTTTCGCTTTCAACTTGCAATACGAGATTTTCCGAACGCGTCGCCAAATCCGTTTGGTAGGAGGCTTGGATTTCCCCTATCCCCTCGTCGGAAGTGGAGGTGCTGAGAGCTGTTATGTTTTCTATTGGTATCTTTTTGTCGGGATTAAACGATACGGCAACAATGTCGCCGCCCGTAAAGTCGATACTAAGCGTTTTGTCCCCGCGGCTTATTAGAACCGCTACACCGATTATAACAACCGTCCACGATATTATAAAGGACGCCTTTGCATATTTTAGGAAGGGGAAATTGGCGTCGCCGGATATCAGACCCTTAGAAAGCGCCTTTTTGATGATATTGTTTTTTATGGACAACTCAAGCAGCGCGCGGCTTAGAATCAGGCAGCAGAAGAGTGTCGTAAAAATACCTATCGCAAGCGTAAGGCCGAATCCCTTTACTGGGCCGGTGCCGAACGCCCAGAGGGCTCCCGCTGAAATCAAAGTCGTGAGGTTGGCGTCGACAATAGTCGAAAAGGCTTTGTCATAGCCGGCTGTCAGTGACGCCCACAGATTTTTGCCGCGGAATGTTTCTTCGCGCATGCGCTCGAACACAAGTATGTTCGAGTCAACCGCCATGCCTATCGTTAGCACGAGCGCCGCAATACCAGGAAGCGTCATTGTCGCCTTAAAGCTCGCAAGCACACCGACTATAATAACAAGGTTAACTATTACGGAGAAAACCGCAATCAACCCCATTCCGCGGTAGAAGAAAAGCATAAATAAAATAGTCGCCGCAAAGCCGATTCCGGCAGCAACCATTGAGCTTTCCCTCGCCGTATCTGCAAGCGACGGCCCGACTTCGTTTAGAGAAGTGCGCTTCAGCCCGACAGCAAGGGGATTGTTGAGGGCGTTTGCAAGCTCGATAGCTTCGCGGCGCGTAAAATTGCCGGTAATCGAGCCTCTGTCCTTAATGACGCTTACAATATTCGGCGCGCTCATTAGGCGCCCGTCGAGCACTATCGCCAAAGGCTGCTTTGTTCCCGTGCGGTTGTCCTCCTCCAAAATAGAGCGCGTAATGCGTTCAAATACTTTTGCGCCCTCGGAGGTGAACTCCATTCCGACGGAGAATTTATTTGCGTCCTCCATAGTGGGGTAGGCGCGGCTTATTATGTCGCCGTTTGCCTCGGGTATGCGCTTGACGTACATGGGTTCTTCGACGAGCCTGCCATTGCGCTCTGTCTCCATAATCATCACTTCATAGCCAAACGGGATTTCCGAAATTGGCGGCTTAGCCGAGGACGGCCGCGCAGTGCGGTGCACGAGGCGGAATTCGAGCTTCGCAGGCCTCGAGAGCTCCTCAATCGCCTCGGGGTTGTCTTTCAGCGAGACGCCGGGCATCTGGACCTCTACTGCTTTCGAACCCATTATGCGGATAGTAGGCTCAGTGACGCCCAAGCCGTTTACGCGGTTGTTCATGACCGACAGGACGTCTTTGAGTTGCCCTTCGCGCGAGTACTGGTCTTTATCCAAATTGGAATCGTCGATTTCGAGCGTGAACGACACGCCGCCCTGCAAGTCGAGTCCCTTTTTGAGCATTCCCTTGCTCTGGCGGTAAAGCTCTTTCAACAATATGTCGTTGCGCTTTTTTAGGTTGAGAATGTCGGATACGTTGACGTCCGGAAAATATTTGTAAAGGTCGATATTTTCGGCGTCGGCGTAGTCGCGGAGTGCGATATAGAGGGTCGGCGACTTAGATTTGTCGTTTTTGGCGGCAAGTTTGTCAACGCGGGCTTCGGCGGCTTTAAGAATTTTCGCGAATTCTTCTTGGTTCGCCGTCGCGCGGGTTTGTATATATGTTTCAAACGGCGTATCCGAGAACGGTATCATAGCCGATACCGCCCAAATTACGACGAGGGCCGTTATTATGAGTTTCCACAAGATGCTACGGTTGATTGCGGACATATTTTTCCTTACTATTATATAAATAAACAAAGGCGCGACGCTCGAATCGCGGCGCGCATTAAATCAATTATTTCTTTTGGGAATTGTCGGAATCCCCGGATACTTTTTCAGATATTGCGGACTTTATAAACTCTATCTTAACGCCGTCCGCAAACTTCACAACAAAAGTCTTTTCCTTGACGTTTGCTATGGTGCCGCAAGCTCCTCCAATAGTCATGACCTCGTCGCCAGTTTTCAGCTCGGAAATCATTTTTGCATGCGCCTTTTGTTTTTTGCGCTGCGGGGCAATCATTAGAAAATACATTGCCGCAAACATTAGCACTATAAACAGAAGCATTGATGTTCCGCCTCCCTGCGGAGCTTCTGCGGGAGCGGCGGCAGCTTGTGCGAAAATAGTCGATATGTAATCCATAAGCATAATAGTTATTAAAATTTGAATTAAACCCGTCTCAGATTTCTTATGCAAGAAAAAAATTCCCAACATTCATATAAGCAATAGTAAAATACACCGTTCCCCCATTGTTTTTTCTAAATGGCAAAAGTTGCGGTATATTTATAATATTAGAGAAAAAATGGCGATTTGGGCATCCTAAAAATTTTAAATACCCCATAGAGGGCGGTACAAACGATTGAAACCTCCTAAAAATTTGCAATGGAACAGACACACTGACAAAAAATCGAAAAAATTCTCAAACGAAACACCCACTGGCTGACAAAAAAACACCGACCGGCATACAAAAATTTATTTAACGTAAAAAAACCCCATCAAAAAAAACAAAACCGCCATAAAATATGGCGGTTCTGAAATAAGAAGCGATAAATATGACCTATTTTATAGTTTTTTTAGGTTCCGCTACATTCGCAAACTCGCGGGCGAGGTTTTGGAGCGTATTCGCGATAAAATTCGAGCGGTTGCGATTATCGCTTTCTGCCATTTTATCAATTTGTTCGACTAACGTCTGGGGCAAACTTATTGATATTTGCGTCATTCCGATCGTTTTCCCGGATCCTTTTTTACGTGCCATACTATTGTTTCCTTTTTTATTGGTTAGATAATTGACTCCTCCTATCGGTCGGACAATATAAAACAAGATAGAAATAAATTTTCAAATCTCACATTATCCGCCAATAGAAATTTTTTAAAAATTAATAAGAGATTGCTAACATAAAATTTATAGTCAAGTAATTTTTTGTGAAAATGTGGAGTTTTTTCAGAAATATAATAATATTGCAAAAAAGAATTACAATATATTAAAGCTTCCACATTCATATTATTTTTAATACTTTTACAAAGGAAATCGGAACTTTTAAAAAAACTTAAACTAATAATTTAGCATTTTTATTCAAATTTAAAGCACATGTCGGCAACCCATATTTTAGGTATATGAATCGGTAAATAATTTACCAAATAAAAAAATAAACGGTTGACTTTCACAAAAAAATGTTAGTTAATAGGACAAAGGGGGAGAGTAATTTAAATGCAAGCTTTGTCTTGGAATATTTTATTTTTGCGCAAATGCGCATACGCTGCAATTTTTGCTGCATTTTTTGCGTTTGCAGCCCTCCCCGCTACAAACGCCGCAACTCCGGCAAAAGCTCCTGCAAAAGGCGCCGCTGCCGCCGCAAAAAAAGCCGCTGCCGCCCCTAAAAAGACTCCGCCCGCAACGGAATTAAAAATTCCGGAACCGCCTGCGTCGGTCGGCGAAACAAAAATAGTTGAACCGGATAAATCAAAAATCCCCACCCCCGATAAATCAAAGCTTGTGCGAAGCGTTAAGTCTTTCTCCGAAAGGATGAAAGAACTAAACGACAAAAATAAAAAGAAAACAAAACCTGTAAAATTGCGCAAACATGTAGTAGATGCGCGCGTAGTCGCATGGGGGCGCGACGCCGAAAGCGCGGAAAACGCCGCCCTAGACAGCGCAAGGAGACTCGTCGGAGGCAAGGGTAAATTTCTGGTAAAAGACTCTGTTTTTTACACAGATTCTTCAAGCAAATATATTTGCGCTGTTCGTATAAATTTTAGCGACCAGATACCGGAAAACTGGTACATGGAGTCCGAAATGGCAACGGGCTTTGGGCGCGATTATGAACGCGCATATTCCTCCGCCATGATGAAAGCTATCGGCAAGGCAAAAAACATTCGACGCAAAAAGGAGTGGGGCAACGCCAAAGCCACAACAGAACTCGGCGTTATCCCTTACGACTGCACTTTCTCTGTTATAGGCAAAGATAAATACTGCAAATTATTTTTCAGATACTTTATGCCCCGCTAATTTTCAATATTTTCTACGTTTCTTCCAACAAGCTAACTATTAACGATATCCATATTAAAATTATAATTTTAAATATATTATAAAATTTAATTTACAAAATATATAATATAAAATAATATCAAAATTTTATTTTTTATTTTTATATTGTAAAAAATATGCATATAAATTAAATACTAAAAAAAATAGTTGCGCAAACATTGAGTTTCTTGCAGGATTTTTTTTGATATTTTTACTTCACTTCCCACTAACACTTCTACCAAGCTAAATTTTTTTCATTTCATTTGCACAGTTATCGCCAGGTAGGGTCAATTATGAATACACAATAATATAAAAGTGTTTTAATTAACTTTGCATTATACATTAGGGAACCATTAAAAGCCTTTCGTACCGATACACTTCCCTTCTTTGAAAAGTTTTCGACATTCTCTCTAAAAGCGAATGTAAAAATGAAATTCCCTAAATTTAACTGTTGAATTTCTTTTATAAATATTATATTTGTTTTCGTAAGAAGAATCAAATAAAACAATTTCGTATAAGGAGGTTTTTATGAGAGCGTTTTTTTACCCCGCAATATTGTCTTTGGCCCTTCCAGTTTTTGGAGCGCCCCCAACACCAAGCGAACCCTCAACCACTTGGCTCGGCGCAACAGATGAATGGACGGACGAATCTAATTGGAGCAATGGCGTGCCGTCAGAATCAACTTCTGCCGTTTTCAAAGTTCAAGCATCAGATAATTCAATAATAGCAAATATTAACGGCGACACCTACGTAAAAGACCTATATTTTTACGATGGATTTTCGCTCGGTTCAAAGGGCAACTACGACATTATTATAAAAGACGGAGCCTCCCTAAACGTGTCAGGCGATTTTTATTATTCCAATTTGAGGATAACTAATTGGGGAGGTTTGAGATTGGGAACAGCAGGAGGTAAATTGCTTATAGACGGCGACGCTACTTTTGCCGCCTCCAAATTGACAGAGGAACAAGATATTGTTTACGACAATGCCGGTGTCGATGTGCAAATCGGCAGGGCCGCAAGCACCAACCCAATGCTTTCCGAAATCTCGATAGGAGGCGATTTAACCCTTATTGGAAGCGGGATGGGAGTGTACGAGCAAAACACGAAAGTATCAATATGCGCTGAGACTGTAAATATTGGCGGAGTAGTAAATCTCGTTAACTTCGACTCCATCTTTACGGTGGTGCGCGCCGCCCTCAACAATCCAGAATACAACTCAACACAAAAATGGGGCGGGTTAAAGGGTACCGGTATCGTATTTATTGAAGGAGCGAGTTGGAGTGGCAACGCAAAGTATAACTCCGCATTCAATGCCGACATTACCCTTACAAATAAAGCTGACCAAACTTTTACCGGGGAAGTCAAGTATGGCAATATAAATGACGGAGGTTTCACAAATACCACCGAGATACATCTGACATTGGATGCTGAAAACGCCTCCGCCACGCAGACAATCGCTCTCGGAGGTTCAAAGAGCTTTACGACAGTTTCTGTAAAGAACGGCACTTTAATATACTCCGCCCCCGCCGCCGCCGAATCGCTCACGGTTTCCGGCGGAACTCTGCTATTGTCGCACTCCGACACAACCCAAGGCGACCTCACAATTAGCGGCGGCTCTTTCGGCGCGACAATGGATAACGGAAGCGCAAAAGTAAAATCCCTGGCATACTCAGGCGGAAAACTCGTCTTTGCCACCGAGGGAATTTACGGCGGACTTCCCAACTCGATAGCTGTTGAAGGTAAATTCAGCAAAGACACTCTTGAAAAGATAGTAATCGACTTTTCAGGGCTCGATGCCGAAACTTTAATTGGCGAATCCGCGATGACGCTCATTACTGCGGGAAGTTTTGAAGGAATGTCGACTTCCGTCGATGCCGACGAATACTTTGCGGCTGAAAACCTCATAAATGCCATTGCCGACTTCGCCTGGAACGGCAACTCCCTCACAGTAGCCTTCACGCAGGTTCCCGAACCCGCGGCGATTGCGGCGGTATTTGGCGCGCTCGCGCTAGCTCTTGCCGCGCGGCGGAGAGGAAAGTAAGGCGGCTTGCGAATCCGCTTCCGGAATTGAAATAAAAATTCCCAAAACCGCTCCGGCTTGCCCCGGAGCGGTTTTGTTTCTATGGACGGAGCGGAAAAATCGCGCTTGCGCAAAGAAAAGGAAATCAGGGCGCTAAAATAATGGAGATTTTGGAAAAAATTTAATTATTTGTCTGAAATGTAGCAAATTAAAAGAAAACTGTAAAATCTTGACATATTTGCCCCTCGCGTTATCTTCCGAATTATTATGAAAAAGATATTTTATTTCTCCGTTTTAATTTCCGCCGCTTTTCTTGCGCAAATTGCGCCCGCCGACGCCCAGCTGCCCTCTTCGCCCCTGAACGAAGAGTACGCCCTGACGGGGGCGGAATCAGTCGGAAACACATGGGGAGGAACGTACGAAATCGGCGCCGCCGGCGTGCTGAATATTTCGGGCGGCGGAATGCTCACCGTCACTTACGGGCAGAACCAGTGGGGAACTTTTAGCAACAACGGCGTAGTAAATATCGGAACGGACGATTCCGCGGGAACGCTCATTATGAACTCTCCCGCTTCCTTTTCGCCGGGATGGTCGTCGTTTTTTTACAGTTCGGGAGAATTGAATATAGGGAAAGCGGGTTCGCTCACGTTTACCGGATACCTTCCGTCATACTGGGGGGTATCCGTAAACATAAAAAATTTGGATCTCGCCGGAACGGTTTCGGTCTTGCCAGATGGAGGGGTCGATTCGTATTTCAGGGTGGACAATCTGACATTGCGCGAAAGCGGCGCGCTCGAAACAAACGGAATGAATCTCTATGTCGAAAACGGCGTTTGGGATATTTACGGCGGGAGAATTGCGGCCACGAAACTGAGGGTGGGCGCAGGCTCCGCCACAATAAATTTGCGCGGCGAAAATCTGCTGGGAAATTTGAATGCCATTTCCGTTGACACCGACCAGGGCGTAAATCTCAAAATGAACGTCGAGGCGGACAATACCGTAAAAAATCTGGAGTTCCACTCCAATACGTCGATAGAGCTTTCCGTCGCCGAAGGGTCGCGGCTGCTGATAAACAATTTTACCACCAAAGACAACGGCGGCGTTTGGCAGGCGCAGAACGCGGAAATAATATTCCGCGGCTGGAGCGACGGGTCGTTTTTCATCGGCGACTCCGACTATTGGATAGAGGACAACCGCCTGTACATTTCGGCGGCGGATACATATGTCGATCTGATCGCCTACGACGCAGACGGCGGGCTTTTGTCGGGGGTTTGGTCGTTTGAATGGAACGCGGATTTGAATCTCAACGAGTTGACGCTGACCGTTCCCGAACCCGCGGCGCTTGCGGCAATTATCGGGGCTATTGCGCTCGCAGTGTGCGCGATTAGAAGAAGGCGCTAAGGCTTTGTTAAAACTTCAAAAAAAATGCCCGTGGCTTCCCGCTTTCGGGCATTTTTTATTTTTTATCAAAATACCAAGCGCAAGTTTTTGCTTTTAAACGATACGCGGCAGCCAATCGAAATATAAAAATTTCTATACTCCCTGCGCAAAAGTGCGCCCGCAAATTTAAAAGTTTTGCCAAGTATTTTTTGAAAGAATATCGGTTTCCGACTATACCGACAGATACTTTACAGCGGAATACCCCATAAATGCCATTTGCCTGCGGCTTATTGTAATCCGCTACCTTTTATAAATACAATAGAATTTTAATCTGCCCCCTTCTCCCGCTCTGCTTTCTCTCGATAAATTCGGATTCCCGACGGCGCGCCCGCAAATTTAAAAATTTTTTGCGCTAATTTGAAATCTTACGCAAATCTTGCCTGAAACATTTGAGGCAAAAATGATAAAAAAAACTCGGTTAAGATTGCGACAGCTTGCGCTTGACGCCGCTAAAAAATAATTCAATATGGAATTTTACATTTTTAGACTATGACAAATAGAAATCCGGAATACGATTTTACCGAAATAGAAAAACGCTGGCAAAAAAAATGGGACGAAGAAAAAACGTTCCACGCCGAAACTTCCGCCCCGTCAAAAAACGGGAAATATTACATTTTGGATATGTTCCCCTACCCCTCCGGCGCCGGTCTGCATATCGGACACCCGGAAGGATACACAGCCTCCGACATCATCGCCCGCTACAAATGGGCAAACGGATACAATGTTCTCCACCCGATGGGCTGGGACGCCTTCGGCCTGCCCGCAGAACAGTACGCCGTCAAAACAGGCACACACCCAAGCATTACGACTGCCGCAAACATCGATAATTTTAGAAAACAGATAAAATCCATAGGTTTTGCAATCGACTGGCAAAGAGAAATCAATACTACCGACCCGTCATACTTTAAATGGACCCAATGGATTTTCCTCCGCCTCTTTAAAATGGGGCTCGCATACGTCGACGAAAAGCCCGTATGGTGGTGCCCGGCTCTCGGGACAGTCCTCGCCAACGAAGAGGTAATCGACGGCAAGAGCGAAGTTGGCAAATTCCCCGTTGAGAGAAGAAAGCTGCGCCAATGGGTGCTACGCATAACGGCATACGCCGACAAGCTGATAGAGGGGCTTGCGGGGCTCGACTGGCCAAACTCCACAAAAAGGCTTCAATACAACTGGATAGGCCGTTCGGAAGGCGCTGAAGTTGATTTTACAATAGCCGATTCCGCCGCGAAGGGCGAAAAATTGCGCATTTTCACAACGCGCCCCGACACTCTCTACGGCGCGACATACATGGTTATCGCCCCCGAACACCCGCTGCTCGACAAGCTCGTCTCTCCCGAACAGGAAAAAGAAGTTAAGGCGTATGTGAAATCCGTCGCATCAAAGAGCGACCTCGACAGGACGGATCTCGCCAAAAACAAGACCGGCGTTTTTACGGGAGCCCACGCAATAAATCCGGTAAACGGCAAAGAAATCCCGATATGGGTTGCAGACTACGTATTGATGAGCTACGGTACGGGCGCAATCATGGCCGTGCCCGCTCACGACGAACGCGACTACGACTTCGCTAAAAAATTCGGCCTCCCAATAATACGGGTCATCGACAAAAAAGACGCCGACGGCAAAGAGCCCGAACTGCCCTTCTGCGACGTCGGCAAACTGATGAATTCCGGAGAGTGGGACTCGACTCCGTCGGACGAAGCAAAAATAAAAATAACGCAAATGCTCGAAAAGTCCGGCACCGGCAAAAAATCCGTAAACTACAAGCTGCGCGACTGGCTTTTCTCGAGGCAGAGATACTGGGGCGAACCGTTCCCGATTATATGGGTAGAGAAAGAGGCGTACGAAGCCGCCGCTAAATCGGCTGTATGGAGCGCGAATATGCCCGAATCCCCCGTAAGATATACAGACAGCGAAGGCAAGACGCTCTACGCCCTTCCCCTGCCCGACTCCGATTTGCCACTCGAGCTTCCGAAAGTGGAAAACTACAAGCCTTCCGGCACGGGCGAAAGCCCGCTTGCGCATGCGGAGGATTGGCTGAATGTAAAAGTCAACGCCCGCACGGGAGAAGTTCTCCCCGCTTCGGATGGGCGCGCTTCTGGCCCCGACTGGTTTGCAGGCAGGCGCGAGACAAACACCATGCCGCAATGGGCAGGCTCATGCTGGTATTACCTGCGCTACTGCGATCCCCACAACGACTCCGCCCCCATAGGCCCCGAAGCGGAACAATACTGGGGATACCCCGACTTCTACATCGGGGGCGCCGAGCACGCCGTTTTGCACCTGCTATATGCGCGCTTCTGGCACAAGGTGCTTTACGACTGCGGCATAGTTAAAAATCCGGAGCCCTTTAAAAAACTCTTCCACCAGGGAATAATCCTCGGCCAGCTTGAATACACCGCATACAAGTCGCCCGACGGCAAATGGGTGAGCGCCGACAAGGCAAAGGAAGGCGACATCCCGGTAAAAGTCGCGGAGTCCGACGTGGAAAAATGCGGCAACGGATTCGTCTTAAAAGCGGACAAGTCGATATCTGTCGACGCGCGCTCGTACAAAATGAGCAAGAGCCGCGGAAACGTTGTAAACCCGGACGACATAATAAGGCAGTATGGTGCCGACGCCCTTCGCCTCTATGAAATGTTCCTCGGGCCGCTCGAAGACCAAAAGCCCTGGAACACAAACGGCATTGAGGGCGTCGTCAGATTCTTGCGCAAAGTATGGCGCGAATTCATCGGCAAGGACGGCGGAGCTTCGGAAAAAATCTCCGAAAACTATAAGGACGACGCCGAACTCCTGAAATCGCTAAACGAGACAATTAAAAAAGTCGGAGAATCGATAGAAACGCTGCGCTTTAATACGGCAATTTCGCAGATGATGATTTTCATGTCGGTTTTCCAGAAAAAAGAAAAAGTTTCGCTCGAAAGCGCCCGCAAGTTCGTACAATTGCTCGCGCCGTTTGCGCCGCATATCGGCGAGGAGCTCTGGGAAAGGCTAGGCGGAAAGGGTTCTGTGGCGAAGGCCCCGTGGCCGGTCGCCGACGAAAAAAACCTCCAATCCGACACTTTTAAAATGGCGGTACAAGTAAACGGGAAACTCCGCGGTGAGATTGTCGCTGGCAAAAACCTCGGGAAAGACGAAATTCTTTCCATGGCGAAGTCTCTCGACAACGTGGCGAACTTCCTATCTGGAAAGACGATCGTAAAAGAAATTTACGTTCCCGGGAAAATCGTAAACATAGTTGCAAAATGAAGCGCGCAGCATTAGCGATATTTTTATCCCTGTTTGCCGCCGCAAACTCGTTTGCCGAAAAAATAGACGGAGCCGCCTTTTTTAAGACAGTGCGCGAGTCTATGCAAATCACCCGCGCAGGTGCGCAGATAAATGTTAAGCGCGCCTCCGTCCTCCCCGCAAACGGGCTTTGCGTGTCTGTCCCAGACGGCGAAATGCTTTCAATCGCCTTCTCTAATAAAACATCCATGCTTGCAATCGGCCCCGCCGAATTCAAAATAGAGGCTTTTGTTCAAGATTCAGCAGAGAACGGAACCGCCGATAATATAGATAGGGAATCCGCGCCGTCAAATATCTCGCTTTCGCTAAAAAACGGCAGGTTTTTGTTTTCGCTTGCGCAACGCCTTGGGAACAGCAAATTCACTGTAAAGTTTCCGAATGCCGAGTCTGAGATACAGTCGGGAATTGCTATTGCCGAAACTGGCAAAAACGGTTCGCGCCTTATCCCGTTCGACGGATTTGCGCGGATAAAGCCGCAAAACTCGATATGGGAAATTGTAAAAGACGGCGTTTCCGCAGTTGTCCCGGCAAAAAAATCCGATAAGAAAATTATATTCAAGCACGTCTATTCAAGAGAGCGCGAACGCTTTGGGAATTTTATAAAAACAGCCGAGCAGCTGAGGCGATCAGTGTTTTTCAAATATTCCAAGGACGCCGGATTCATCGCGGAGCTGATTTTGCCGAAAGCTTTTTTTGCAATGCCTATAAAACACTGATAAAATGCACAAATTATCAAAGTTTCTCCCCGGGGATTTCGACGAAAGCGCGAAGCTTGCGATATTGGCAGGCAAAGGGCAATATCCGGAAATTTTGCACAGGCGGCTAAAATCCGCGGGAATAGAGCATATTCTAATGGCATTTGAGGACGAAACTTCCCCGGAACTCTGGAATGACTTTGATGCTTCCAAGCGGTACATTATGAATGTCGGTCAGCTTGGTAAGCTCTTAAAAAGTTTAAAATTGGGCGGGGCAAAATACGCGATAATGGCGGGGCAAATAACGCCCAAAAAACTCTTTAAGGGCATGAAGCCCGATCTGAAGGCGATACTAACCCTCGCAAAACTAAAGCGCAAGAACGCCGAAACAATATTCGGGGCAGTTGCGGACGCGCTCGCCGGCATAGGCGTCGAAATGCTCGACGCGAGAAGCTTTCTCGATTCAGACACGGCCCCTCACGGCCTGTTTTGCGGCGGGAAGTGGACCCTTCCGCAAGACTACGTGGAGCATGCAATCCACATAGCCAGAGAATGCGCGCGCCTCGACATAGGGCAGTCGTGCGTGACGGCGCGCGGAACCGTGCTTGCTGTGGAGTCGTTCGACGGAACCGACAAGATGTTGGAGCGCGTTGCCCAGTTTGAGGCAAAAGACGCGCTTTTTGCAAAAACCGTAAAGCCTAACCAAGACTACCGCTTCGATGTGCCCGTAATCGGGGAGCGCACAGTCCGCAAGCTTGCGGAGGCCGGAATAAAGAACGCGGTTGTGGAGGCCGGAAACGTTATAATACTAAATTCCGAAAATGTGAAAAAAATAGCCGATTCAAACGGCATAAAGATTTTGGGTATATGAGCGAAAAAGTTGAACAAAAGAAGGCGGCCTTGCGCGATGAGTTTGGATTTTTCGAGGATCCGCGCGACACGTTTGAATACATTATAGCCAAGACAAAAGATAAGCCGCACCTCCCCGGCGACTTGAAGAAAGAGGAATATCTCGTCAAGGGGTGCGTATCGAGCCTATGGCTCGTGCCCGCTTACGATGCAGCAACGGGCGTATGCAATTTTAAGAGCGACGCCGACTCCATAATAACGAGGGGCATAGCGTCTCTCGTATGCGAACTTTACAGCGGGTTATCCCCAAAAGAAGTCCTTGAATTGGACCCTGCAATATTCGACGAATTGAAAATCGGCACCCAGCTTTCGCCCAACCGCCGCAATGGCCTGGGGCAGCTTTGCGCGAAGATTGCCGAATTTGCGAAATCGCACATCGAATAAAAATTGCCGAATCCTTAAAAAAAAGCGCAATAAATGCTTGAACAATCAATAAAGTTGGGGCAATATGTCCTACAAAGGCGCGATATTACTTTTGCGCCAAATACCCTATTTTACTTTATAATAAACAACAAAGAATAAATAGATGAAAAGAAAAGTACTCTCCGTCCTGTCAATAGCCGCGCTGACATTTGCAAGCGCCGGCGTATCCTTAGCGCAGAACGCCGCGCCCGCAGCCGACGCTCCCGCAGCCGATGCTCCCGCGAAGCCCGATGCCCCCAAAGTAGCCGAAAAATCAATCGCCGATATGTGGCGCGCCGGCGGCATAACGATGTATCCGCTCGGATTCTTCGCTATACTCACTACAACCCTTGTAATATACAACTTCATAGCAATCCGCAGAAAGAAGTTCTTAAATCCCGACGGAGTAAAAAAAGTTGAAGCGATGGTAAACCAGCTTCAAATAAAGGAAGCCATCGAATTCTGCGAAAAGAATCCCTCGCCGATAACCAACATAATCGGTTGCGGTCTCGCAAGAGCCGACGAGCGCGGCATAGATACCGACGCTGTTGCAGCCGCCATGGAGGAAGCTTCGGTTGAAGAATTCGCAAATCCGTACGTTTTGATAAACTACCTTTCGGTCTCAGCGTCCCTTTCGCCTATGTTGGGTCTGTACGGAACGGTTAGCGGCATGGTTAAGGCGTTTAACACTATTGCGGCTGAAGGTGCAGGCAGCGCCTCTAAGCTCGCCGACAACATCTCCGAAGCTCTAATCACAACAGCTGCGGGAATGATCGTCGGTATTCCGGCCATGTTCTTCTTCTTCTTCTTTAAAAACAGATACGGCGCGATTATTTCGTCGACCAGCCGAATCATCGGCGACCTCGTGTTCACGATGAAAATGTCCGCAAAATATGGCCCGCAAGATATCTCCGAGATAGAAGCCGATATAGACGGCACTCCCGAAGAAGTTGTCGAACAAGCGGCAGAAGACCAAAAATAAATCTGAATACCAAGAGAAGTTTTAATAAATGAAAACCTGGAGACCTGCGGAAAACGACGGCGCGTTCGAGCTAACGCCGATGATCGACGTCGTATTTCTTCTGATTACCTTCTTTATGACGGTGACCAGTTTTGCTTCCGCTGAGCTGATTCAGGTCGCAATGCCGATTGCCCCAGAAGCGAAGGTGCCGGAAGAAGTCGGAGACAGGCAGTTTATATCTGTCTCCGAAAACGGCACATATTTTCTCGGGGCATTCAAGTCGGATCTGGAGCATATAAAAGAGGCACTCATAGCAAGAAATGCCAAAGAGGGCTTCAAGGGCGCATACATTCGCGCCGACGCCAGAACTCCGCACAAGCATGTAAGCGAACTGATGAAGACATGCGCCGACGCGGGAGTGTATAATATACTTTTCGGAACACTAAACGACGACTAATATGGCAAAAGACAATTCAGTTCTTGAATCGGAAGATAAGTTTGACCTTACCTCCATGATTGACGTCGTTTTTCTGCTTCTGATTTATTTTATGTACCTGCCGATTCAGCAGGAAGCCGATTTGATGTTCTCTCTGCCGACATTTGCGGAGCCGCAAGAAAATGTGGCGTTGCCAAGCGAGCAAATGGTTGAAATTGCGCCCGACGGAAGCATTTTCTTAAATGGCACCCCGATGGACCAACCCGGAGAAATTGAATTTAACGAGCTTGCCTCCACATTGCGCAGACTAAAACTTAGCGCTGACAGAAGCGGCATATCCACAATTGTCACGATATATCCGGACGCCGACTCTCCGCACCAAGCCTCGATATCCGTCTTGGACGCATGCGCAAAGGCGGGTATAAAACAAGTCTCATTCTCGGAGGCCGAATAACAGACGTTTTTTACAAAAACCGCCCTTTGGGGCGGTTTTTTTTTATGCCCACGCCGCCGTATATTTTGTAATATCTAAAAATTTCTGCCGATTTAAATGGGATAATTACTTTAAAGCGCCGAGCGCCGATTACGCAAATGAGGGCTGCAGAAATAAAAATACCTTTGTAGCCAATCGCACGCCTAATTAGAGCGCAACGGTATGCTTAAAAACAGCTAAAAGGTTTGGCAGATTTTAGACATTTAAAAGTCTATACAATTAAACCTCCTTTTGCGAAATGTTAAGTCGCAAGGCTTTTTTATTTTTTACATTCGCTCCCAGCCGCTACAAGCGGATAATTTTATATTCTCGTATTCCTAAAAATCGCAATCCGAGCCGCCAAAACTGTTTTAATACTTTTTCCATAAAAAAACTTTTAGAATTTTCAAATAGTAAATCTCCTATCCAAGTGCGAGCAGCCTGCTTAGGCTCAAATTGTTCAAAATTTGGAGAGTTCCCCGCCCTTCAAATCCCATTTTTTGCACAAATAAAAGTTCGCAAAACCAATAAGCTCTATACGCAATAAAAATCTCAAAAAAAAATCTTCGCCTATAAATCAGAAAACTTTTTAAAATGTCCATTTTTCATTAAAGTTTTCGATAAAAAAAGCGCGCGAAACTATCCGCGCGCCTTGCAAGAAAGGTCTGCCGCATTATTGCCCCATAAACACCCTCGCTATCGCATTTAGATAGGCATAGCCGTTTTCAGTATCGGGTTCAAGATACGTGCCTTCTGTCCATTCATTCCATGAGTTGATTGTGACAAGCTTCGGCATTCCCTGAGGCGTATTTTTGTCAAGCCAGTCTTTAACCTGCCTGAGGGCGCGCTCAAAATCCGTCGGATTGGCGCCGGTGACCATCGGGGCAAATTTTTCTTTCGGGAATCTGGGATTCGTGTCCCAACCGACAGTGACATTCGGGAAATATGGTATGCCAAGCGACTTCTTTTTGTCCCATAGGGCGGTTGCCATTCCCATCCATTCGCGATATGTGAGGTTTGGCTCCGCCTTTTGTATTTTATCGTACGTGCCGTCGTTCCAGCTGTACACTGTCGTCGAATCTATTCCTATTTTGTCCGCAAGTTCCTTTGATATTTCGCTTGTCGTCATGATATGCGCGCCTCCAAGGCCGGCTTCCGAAGCGCGCTTTTTTAGGTAATCGAGTGCTTCTTTTGCCTTATCCTCGCCGCCTACTCCGTCAACAAAGTTTTTTATACGATATATAGAAACTACGGGCTTCCCGCCTATCTTATAATAATTCGGCTTGGAGAAATATTTCGATATCCACCTGTCAGCAATCTTCTTAAATTCGTCAAAAGATATTTTTGCGTCAAAAAGCGGCGGGTTTGCCTTTTTATCCGCCTTTTTGTTGTCCCACAAATAATTAACATCGTGGTTTGCCCACATTATAAAGAATTTCATTCGCTGCGAGTTCGGAGCTTTTAGAAAACCCTCATTTAGAGCATTTTCAAGGAACGGACGATTGCGGTACCAATACCAATCGTATATAAATACGTTTACACCGGCCGCGAGCGCCGCGTCTATTTTTCTGGCGACGACTATTGGGTCAGCCTCGTTTTCGTATCCCCAGAGAGGTACTTTCGGCTGCCTGTGCCCCGGTTTTTTGGGAGTAGCCTCGTAAACGTTTTGCCATTCCCCGCAGCCGTGCTCAAATATTCCAAGCTCCTTCCAACGCGGTTCAGGCTGATAAGCGGGCCACACATAAGCAGCAAGATCGTATTCCGACGCCCCGCAAAATCCGGCAAATACCGACGCAAACGCCGCAAAGAATAGTTTTTTTATTTTCATAATATTATTTGTCTCCGAGTATTTTTTTAAGCACCGGCAGAACCGCCTTGTACATCGCATGGAATCCCAAGTCAGTCGGGTGGCAAAAGTCCACCGTACACTCGGCTATTCCGCCGTATGGCTCAAATATCTTAGTGCAGTCTATAAAATATACATTTTTATCCCCTGCTTTTACGGCGTTTTCGTAAGTCTTGCGAATCACCTCAACCCTGTCGCGCGACGGCCATGAGCAACGGGTCATCATAATAACGGGAGTATTCGGCTGTTTCTTCCTAAAAATTTTAAAGAATCTCTCGTGGGTCTTTGCAAGATGCCCCGTTGTTGGGGCGTTGTAGTCGTAGTCATAGACAAATACAGACATATCAATATCGCCTATTCTTTCCGCAAGCGCGTCTTCGCCCTTAGCATTGCCGGAGAACCCAAGATTAACCTCCTCCGCATCGACTTCCCTGCAAAGCTTTCCCGTATAGACTGTAGCCGGCCTTGACGCGCAGCCGCCCTGTGTTATTGAAGAACCGTAAAATACTATCGGCTTGCCCACTTTATGCGGCTTGGGCGGTTCTATTTTCGCTCCGGGAAGCACCCCTATTTCGACGTCTTTTACACCGCAATAGCGCGGGAAATATAGAGCATATTCCCTCATTTTAGAGTCTCCAAACTTCGCGCCGATTTCCGAGTAGGGAACTTTCCCCATCTCAGCAAGGTTGCGCTGGTGGAAATTTTTTAGGAAGGAGTATTTTCCATCTGTCCCCTTCACATACAAGTCGAATCCGCTCGAGCCGGAGCGCGGCATATGACCCATGTCACCCGAACCCCTCGTCGTGTATTTTACCGCAACCATCTTAGAATCGGTAGAAAACCTGACGGCTACTCCCGAAGTGTGGGAGCATAGCCCTATCACGCCGGCACTCGCATTCTCCTTCGTAATACCTTTCGGGAGCCTCGAAAATTCTCCACCTTCTTTGCGCCAAGGCAAACCTTCCACTTTGAAGGGCGCATTTTTTGCGTTATAGAAACAGAACTCTATGTTTCCTATTTTTTGCGGCTCAAAATTTTTATCTATTTTTGAGATATCTTGCGCGGCGCTTTCCACTACTAAAGCAACCGCAAACAATAAGGGCATAATTAACTTTCTCATTACAATAAAAGTAAAATTATCCCGCGCTTTTTCAATGTAAAAATATCAAATACTCGCCTTGCACATAAACAAAAAAAAGGCGCCCTGCATTGCGGACACCTTTTTTCTTCACTATAAGCTAAGCCTACTTGGATTTGCGCCTTGCCGCAAAAAGCAGCGTTGCTATTCCCAATAGAGCTGCAAAAGTTGCGGGCTCTGGCACCGTATAAGTAAGCGAGCCGGAATAGTCGGAATATACTGTTTTAGTAAATTCCCCGCCTAATTTGTTGCCTTCTTCGTCGTACGCAACAAAGAGACTTTCGTCAAAATCTCCCGTCAAATTATCAAAATCAACTATTAACAAGTTGTAGGACTCCAAGTCTTCATCCGAGAATACCACTTTTATTTCCCCAACGGCGTTCACCGCAAACGAATCTGCGTTTATTATGCCTCCATATATTAGCTCTCCACCGTTAATCGTAAGCGACCCAACATTCTCAAATGTCGACAATTTCAAAGAGCCACCGTCGAGCAAAACCGAGTTTATTGCAAGCTGGCTATTAAAGTCCAAGCTGCCTTTATAGACTTCTACATTTCCTATAGTCATATCCTTCTTGCCGCCAAATCCAGGAATATCGTAATCGGAAGTGTTTGATGCCTTATATAATGTAAGCGACTGATGCCCGTCGGCACTCATGCTAAAGTTAATTGTCGTAGAGACGTTATTATTCGTAGCAAAGACACCTTTAAAATCTCCGCCTTTAAATGTTCCGGTCTTTTCATCGTTTAAAAATAGGAAATTCGCACTTATACCGTGCGCGGAAGTTACATATACAGTCCTGCCGGTATTCGACAATCCGCCCGTTTCAAGAGTGAAGCTTCCGCCGGTTGAAGTATTAACTGCGTCGCTCATGTCAAAAGCGTGGAACCCGACATCGTCGGCTCCGCCTAAATAGTTGAATTGCAATGCCCCATTGACCCTGAGCGTGCCGGCTTTCAAGAGCGACATGCGCGTCGTAAAATATTTTGTTGTATTCAATATCATATCGCCGCCCACTGTCAGAAAATCCGAGGTTTGAATGGCAAACCTCAGCTGTTTTAGGTTAGTGTCTGTGCTATACGCATTATCAGACTTAGCAGTTACCGTGAAATCGGAGACAGTCGACAACGGAGTCACAAAATTCATCTCAGTATTTACCGTAGAATCTACCGCATAGTAAGTTGTTGTGTTTAAATAGTCCAAACGGGCATAATGCATACCAGTATTTATAGTATCCAATATGACCACAGCATCGCTACCCGGCAATTTAGTGGGAGCTGTGTATGTATCTTTAGTGAGGCTCCAATATTTTAATGACTCTTGACCTGTCGCAGGGCAGTAGCCACTATTTCCGCGAAAATAATAATTTACAATAGATACTTCCTGAGCCATCAAAGTAGCAGCAAGAAAGCTAATTGATAATATTAGGGGTATTTTCATAGAACTTTACAGATAAATTGGTTAATATTTTTTATGCTTTAAAGGAATATTGGCTATTGCGATATTTTCAAATAATATTTTAAAATTTCCATTTGACAGTTAAAAAACTTCCACTTGCTTTCTAATAAAGGCGATAACAATCCCGTTAGATATTACTAATTAAATATATTTACTATGGTAAATTTATACCTATCCGCACCAAACTCCATTAAGCACTAAAAAACATAGAATAGCGCCCGTGAGACAAAACCTCGGGAAAATTTTACTTACTGCCCTGCCTATTTTACGATACGCACTTCCGCTGCAAACCCGTGCGACGAATACCCTATATAAATTAAAACACGCAAAAAAATATCCAGCGTCTTTTTGCTTTCCCACACAAAGAACTACATTTGTATATGCGCTCAAATAACATATTTTACACAGTATTTACGGCAAATTTGCGTCTTAAGCAAAAAATTCTATATGGCAATACCATTATTTTTCCCAAAAAAAACTTAATATAGGCACATTATACTGTTCAAATCCCCACCCTCCTAGGAACTTTTATCTAAAACAAAAAATACCCACGCGAGCTAACTGTAAAGTCCTCCCCGCCCAGACTCCACAGCACTTGTTTTGCGCCAGCTAATCAACAAATACAATTTATTATTATAAGAGACAAAAAAAAGGGCGGTTAAAAAAAACCGCCCTTTAGAATCTAAACCTTAATTACTTTGTGGCTTCTTCAACGGCAACCGCAACAGCGACAGTAGCGCCAACCATCGGGTTGTTGCCCATTCCGATTAGCCCCATCATTTCGACGTGCGCCGGAACGGAAGAAGAACCGGCAAACTGCGCGTCGCCGTGCATTCTTCCCATAGTGTCGGTCATGCCGTACGATGCGGGACCCGCCGCCATATTGTCGGGGTGCAGAGTTCTGCCAGTGCCACCGCCCGAAGCGACAGAAAAATACTTCTTTCCGTGCTCCGTTGCCCACTTCTTATAGGTGCCGGCAACCGGGTGCTGGAAGCGCGTGGGGTTGGTTGAATTTCCGGTTATTGAAACGTCAACGCCCTCATGGCGCATAATTGCAACGCCTTCGCTCACATCGTCGGCTCCGTACACTCTAACCTTCGCCTTTTCGCCCTTCGAGAATGGAGTTTCCTTTACGATTTTGAGCTCTCCCGTATAATAGTCGTACTCAGTTTCGACAGAGGTAAATCCGTTTATGCGAGAAATGATGTACGCGGCGTCTTTTCCGAGGCCGTTGAGGATTACGCGCAAGGGTTCTTTGCGAACCTTATTGGCGGTTTTGGCAATGCCTATCGCGCCCTCGGCAGCCGCAAAGGATTCGTGGCCTGCGAGGAAGCAGAAGCACTTTGTTTCTTCCCTCAAAAGCATCGCGCCAAGATTGCCGTGCCCGAGCCCAACATCGCGGGAGTCTGCGACAGAACCAGGTATGCAGAACGACTGCAAGCCAATCCCGATATTTTCGGCGGCTTCAGCGGCATTCTTAGAGCCTTTCTTTATCGCGATTGCAGCGCCGGCAGTGTATGCCCAAACGGCGTTGTCAAAGGCGATGGGCTGAATGCCCTTTACGATTTCCTCGACGTTTATGCCCTTGTCCTTGCAGATCTTTTGGGCGTCCTCGAGCCCGTTTATACCGTATTCCGCGAGAACCTTGTTGATTTTGTCGATGCGTCTTTCGTAACCTTCAAATGTTATAGCCATAATAAGTTCCTCCTATTCTTTGCGCGGGTCTATGACTTTAACGGCGTCTTCAAAGCGTCCCTTGACAGACACGTTCTTTTCGAACGCTTCTTTGGGGTCTGCGCCCTTGCGGATTTGTTCGAGCATTTTGCCGAGATGAACGGTCTTATAGCCGATAACTTCGCCATTTTCGTCGAGGCCTTCTTCGAGAACGTATCCCTCGGCCATTTCGAGGTATCTCGGGCCTTTGGCTTTAGTGGAGTACATAGTGCCAACTTGCGAGCGGAGCCCCTTGCCGAGGTCTTCAAGACCTGCGCCTATCGGCAGCCCGTTTTCGGAGAACGCTGTTTGCGTGCGGCCGTAAATGATTTGGAGGAACAGCTCGCGCATTGCAACGTTTATGGCGTCGCAGACGAGGTCGGAATTTACCGCTTCGAGTATGGTCTTTCCGGGAAGGATTTCGGAGGCCATAGCGGCGGAATGCGTCATTCCGGAGCACCCGATTGTTTCAACGAGGGCTTCTTCTATAACGCCGTCCTTGACATTGAGGGTAAGCTTGCAGGCACCCTGTTGCGGTGCGCACCAACCCACGCCGTGAGTTAGACCGCTTATATCGCTTATTTGAGTGGCCTTTACCCATTTTCCCTCCTCGGGAATGGGTGCGGGACCGTGTTTAGCGCCCTTCGCTACGCAGCACATCTGTTGCACTTCGTGCGAGCAATTGTGATTTGGACAACTCATATCGCAGTATTCTATTTGTTGTTTATATAATGAAAAACTATTTTGACAATCTCACCGAAACCCGCCCTATGCAAGAATTTTTATAAAAAAAATCCTACCCTAAAAATCCCCGCGCATAGAATCGGAGAGCATGCAATGCTACCTACGCAAATTCGCATAAAAAATTTTTTTCCGAATACCCGCTATAAGCCGGTGATAAAGCTCGAAAGCAAAATAATCCGGGAAATCTTATTTTTTATGCGCCAGCATTTCAAATAGCCCAGCACAGGCGCAAGAAAGCTGCAGAATTTTCTATCGCCGCCTTTTCTATCGCCGCCGCGCGAGCCTCCGCAAAAAAATTAGTCTCAGTATGCTGCAAAACAAAAAATAATGAACATTTTGCGCACAACTGGGCGGGGGCTCCTCACAGTGCAACCGGGCAAAAAATCCCGCGCGCAGCCAACTTAAAGAGATAATTGGGCAACCCCGCACAAAAGAAATTTTTGCGCCCCAACTCAGAAGGAATAATCGAGCACCCCCGAGCCCTAAAACTCGGGGTTGCGCACATTAATTGCCAGATATTTTCCCGAGATCCAAAGATCCGTCTTCGTTAAGGTTCTTCACCGCAAACTTAAAATCCCTAAAAATTTTCTTAGTGTGGAATATCCTAAGAGACAGGGAATATGTTTCATTTGGCTTTAACGACACGCGCATCGTATCGGAAAATTTGAATTTTCCAGGGAGCAATTTGCGCGGATCCTGTGAGGATAGCATGTCAAAGACAACTTTCCCAGAAGAGTCGCGCAACTCGTATTTCATTCTATACGGCAAATGTATGCGCGCAACCCCTTTGTTTTCCCCTTCTATCGAGACTTCCAATTTCCCGTCGGCATACGAAACTTCCGCCTTTTCAGGGACAAGCCTGGCCCCTGCATACCGACAGACATCGTCCAGCGCGGCGCGCTCCTTATCGTCGCTTATCAGCTGCGGGTGGAGCGGAATTTCATTCACAAGCGATACGTGGTTTTTCAATATCCAGTCGCACGAAAAAACAATGTCCCATTTGTTTTTGTGCAACATATTAACGTCACCGTAAAACTCGAAAAATATGGGCTTGTCCTTCCAGACATCCGCCATTCTTTCGATTTTATCGTACGGCGGCTTGCCTATCCACCTTCCGAAGTGCCATGGGGAGCCAATCCCGTCCCGCCTCAAACCGACCCTCGCCTTTTTCTTTTTTCCAAGGGCGTACTTGAGAACTTCGTGGTCGTCGGTCATAAAGAATATGTCGGACTTTTTAAAATTTTTTAGGTACATGTCGGCATACTTCTTTCGGGTCTCAAAGCCGTACATATTCGGATTTTCCAAACCTATCGAAGTACAGTGCCACTCGCCCCAATTCCCGAAGCTGCCGAGGTCGAGCCCGCCGAGTCGCGGATCGCCGTCGTAGCGGGCGGCGAGAGCCTTTATGAATTTTTCGTGTTCCTCCATAAATATGGGGTCGTCAAAATACGCCGATATGTGCACGTCAGACGTTCCCCCGTCGGGAGTCTTATATTTCACTCCCTTAAACTCGTGAGACTTTGCCCCTTTTAAAAACACCCACTGCGGCGTCGAGTACTTCCCGCCCCCGTGGTAATTTGTGCACATTATCCTAAAATAGAATGGCAGCCCGTTTTTCGAGAAAAATTCGAGAGCCTTGTCTATCGGTTCCCAGTTGTACGATCCTTCAACAGGCTGCAATTTGGACCACTCGAATCTAAAATATCCTGCGCCGTAATTTACCTTCGTATCCGTTCTAAAACCGAGCGAATAGCTTGAAAACCCCTGTCCGGGATTTTCAAATATTTCGCTATTTTCATCGAACTTTATTTCTGACGAATGCGCCGCGCATATTGCGCATGCCGCAGCGGCTATAATTGTCAGCTTTTTTATCATCTCTTGCAGTTATTTTATTTTTATATTGCCCAAGTCGAGCGAGCCGTCCTTTGTAAGATTTTTTGACGCAAACCGAAAATCTTTAAAAACTTTTTGAATGTGGCGCACCCTAAGCGAAAGAAAATACGTTTCTCCATCCTTTAAATCCGCCTTGAACTCGTCCGACAAAACAAACTTGCCGGGCAGTATCGCCCCCGGATTCTTCGCGGAAATTTTCTCGGCAACAACATTTCCCGCGCGGTCTCTTAATTCGTACACGAACTCGTACGGCAAATATATTTTAGAAACCCCCTTATTAGTTCCTTCCACGCGGACTTTAATCACCCCATCTCCGCACTCTACGCGCGCTTTCTCGGGCACGAGCCTAGCACCCGCGTAAAGGTCGATATCCCTGAGAAGCTTCTCTTCCGAGGAACCCTCGGCTATCTGGTCCGGCCCAAGCGGACCCTCATTTACAAGGCTGGCATGGTTTTTCAGCACCCATTTCAGCGAATACGGAATATCCCAGCCCCAGCCGCGCATCATCTTGACGCTTGCAAAGAACTCGAAAAACATCGGCATGTCTTTCCATACGTCGCCCATGCGCGTTATTTTTTCGTACGGGAAAGTTCCAATCCAACGCTTAAAATGGCCCGGAGAACCGACACCGTCGCGCCGCATGCCAACTCGCGGCTTCTCGCCGTCTCCGAGTGCGTATTCGAGCGTCTCGTGGTCGTCCGTCATAAAAATTATGGGAGTCTTTTTAAAGTTTTTGAGGTACATGTCGGCGTACCTTTGGCGAACCTCGCGGGAGTGCGGGCGCACGACGCCCTTCCCCAGCCCGAGGCTCGTGCAGTGCCACTCGCCCCAGTTGCCGTAACTGCCCAAGTCGAGCCCGCCGAGGCGCGGGTCGCCGTCGTAGCGGGCGGCGAGCGCCTTTATGAATTTTTCATGCGCCTCCATAAATATGGGGTCGCCGAATTCGGGAACGGCTATTTTAACTACGCCGTCGGGAAATTTTTTGTTGGGCTCTTTTTGCATTGTGTGCACTGTATATTTTGCGCCCTTGTCAAAAACCCATTTCGGAGAGTTATAGAATTGCGGATACCCAGATGTGCTTATGCACATTATGCGGAAGTAAAAAGGCAGCCCCTGCTTTGAAAAATTTTCCAGCGCCTTGTCTATTGGCTCCCAGTTGTAAACACCCTCTTTAGGTTCGAGAGCCACCCATAGAAACCTTGAATACCCAGCCCCGAAATTGATTTTATTCTTTGAGCCTTTAAGCGCATTTCCAAAACGCATCCAACCCTGCCCCGGATTTTGGAAAATCCCCGGATTTTCTTCAAAAGAAATCTCAGAGACTTGCGGCTGCGACTGGCATGCGCAAAGCAATGCGCAAAATACAATAGATAAAAACGTTTTCCCCATATACGATTACTTGTTAATTTAAAAATTATTAAGCGCGTTCATGCGATACGTCAAGAGCCAATATTTTAATGTCCCCAAAAACAAAGCTTGCAGATATTTCAAATGCCGCGGTATTGCAACACTCTCCCCATCCGCCTGCTCAGAAAATTGCGGCGGATTTTGCGCGGCGGATTTTTATTGTACTACAACTAAATAACCGCCCAGTTCGCGGAAAAATTTTACTACTGCCCCCGACTATTCAACAAAAATTTTTTTGGGAAAACGCGCTTTCAATATTAGAAAAAGCGCCGGCAAAGTGCGCGGAAGCAAAAATAATTTTTCTGCGGAGCTTTTATATAAAATATTTTTTCAGAAAAAATTTTTCCGAAAAAAATCCGCCCGATAGAAAAACTCGGGCGGATTTCTCAATCCGTTGCGGCGCGATTTTACCTTTTCTTTTCCGCAGCCCTTCGTTCAAGCTCGCGGTGGGCGATGTCGCGGCGGAAAAATCCGCCTTCATACTTAATCAGCCCGGCGAGTGAATACGCATTGGAAAGCGCCTCTTCGAGAGTCTTGCCGAATCCTGTCAAACCGAGGACTCTGCCGCCCGCCGACACAATCTTTCCGCCTTCAAGCTTCGTCCCGGCATGTATTATTTGAGTATTTGGCGGAGTTTTTTCAGGCAGGGATATTTCCTCGCCCTTCTTGTATTTTCCAGGGTATCCCTTTGCGCACACGACTACTACCGCCGCAAATCCGTCCGCTATTTTTACCTTTGAAGCGTCCAATTTTCCGCATGCGGTATCGTATAGCATTTCAAGGGGGTCGCTCGCCAAAAGGGGCATCAAAACCTGGCATTCGGGGTCGCCAAAGCGGACGTTAAATTCCACGACTTTCGGCCCGCGCGCCGTAATCATTATTCCGACATACAGCGTACCGCGATAGTCTATCCCCTCTTTTTCGAGGCCGGCGAGAGTCGGCTCCACAATCGTCTTTCTGACCGCCTCCAACACTTCGGGAGTCGCGACCGCCGCAGGCGCATACGCTCCCATTCCGCCAGTATTCAAGCCGGTATCGCCTTCGCCGACCCTCTTGTGGTCCTGGCTCGCGGGGAGCATCACGTATTTTTTGCCGCAAACAACGAGCATTATGCTCGCCTCTTCACCGTCCATTTTCTCCTCGACGACAATTTCTTTGCCGCTGTCGCCGAACGCGCCGCCCTCGAGCATCTCGCGCGCAGCCGCCACGGCCTCGTCGCGCGAAGCCGGGATTACGACTCCCTTGCCCGCGGCGAGCCCGCTTGCTTTTATGACAGTGTCGAACGGGGCGCTTCTTATATATTTTTCGGCGGCGTCGGGATCCGTAAAATTTGCGCCTTCGGCCGTCGGAATCGAGTACTTTTTCAAAAAGTTTTTGGAGTACGCCTTGCTCGCTTCGAGTATCGCGCCGTTTTTCGACGGTCCGTAAACGGGCACCGACTTTTCCCTTAGCTTGTCGGCGAGCCCCAGCCAAAGCGGAACTTCCGGCCCGCAGATGACAAAGTCGATTTTATTTTTGAGGACGTATTCGACAACTGCATCTACATCCTCTGCGGAAATGTTTACCGTTTCGCAGTCGCGCCCAATTCCTCCGTTTCCGGGTGCGCACACGAGAGAATCCAGCATAGGCGACCTCTTGACGGCAAGCACAAGCGCATGTTCGCGCCCGCCGCTGCCCACAATCAGAACTTTTAGTTTTTTGTCCGGTTCCATAAATTTTAAACAACCTTTCTATAAAGAGTCAGCGCAAATATAAGCATTGCGATGTTCGGTATTGCCGCCGCCCATAGCGGGGGAATTATCCCGCGCCCGCCGACAGCCGTAAAGACACTGTCGAGAATAAAGTAAACGAAAAACAACCCGACAGTTTTCGAGACGCCAACCATTGGGTTTGTGCGGACTCCCGCGACGGAAAACGGTATGGCTATCGCGACTACTATTATGCAGGCAAACGGGCTGAACCAAATCGAATACGCCCTTACCAAATACGGAATTGCCTCCGGAGCTTCGGCGCTGCCCATCGACTCTATGAGCGTCTTTGTCTCAAACAGAGAAAGATCCTTTGGGCGGCGCATCGACAGAACCATTATTTTCGGATCTTCGTCAAACTCCTTAAAATACCTCTTGTCAAAGCCGACAGCCTTCACCGCCTTGTGCGTCTTGGGGTCGAAATCTATTTCCTGCCCGTCGAGAAAATACCAGCAGCGGTCAACATCGTCGTAAACGCCCTCGCGCGCCATTATGCGCGAAAGTTCCCCGCCCTTTGGGTCGAGGGTCGATACGGTAGCGCCCCGCGCGCGGTTTGTAGCCTGGCTGAAAGAATTCATAAACCAGAGCCTTCCGTCTTTCCTATTGTTAAAGCACAGCGCGTTCACCCGCCCGACTTCCGAAAGATCGACAGTCTGCATTTGCCCCGCAAAACGTATGCTATCGTATAACTCGCGGGAAGACTCCTTGCAAACGGGTATGATGTGGGCGTTTAGCCAAAGAAGAAGCCCCGAAAGCAATATCCCTGCAAACCACAGCGAGCGCGTTATTTTAAAGACGTTCATGCCCGCCGCGCGCATTGCGGTTATTTCGTTGTTTCGGTGCAGCGACCCCAATACGTATATCAGCGACAACAAAAGGCTAATCGGCAAGACAACCGGCACCAAAGTTGGCGACAACAGCCCGTAAAAGAGCAATATTTGCTTTGTATCGGCCCCCCAGTTTATCAATTTGCCGAGATTGCTGTACATATCGTGCAACACCAAAATCCCCAAAGTGACGCATATCGCCACTAAGAAGATTTTCAGCCATTCGCAAAATACGTATCTGTCCAGAAGTTTCATAAAAATATTGAAAGATTATTGCGCGTTTTGCGGGCATATCAAACATTTTCGCTTATCCAGCCCATAAAAAAAACACCTTCCAAATAATACGGCGGGCAGCTCGCTATGCAGATTTAGCCGGCGCATTCGGTCGGCGCATAAAAAAAACGCGGCGCAAACCGCGTTTTTTAAAATAAAAATCCGCGCCCTACATTTTTTTGAGCGACATCTGCTTTTCGAGCTTGGATGTTATAAAATTGAAAGCCTCATCGACAGTTTCGGCGTATTCAAAGAAGCCGAGGTCGTCTTTTGTTATGACGTCCGTTTTTACAAGCCAATCAAAATTGACAGACTTCTCCCAGAACTTGCGCCCGAACAGCACTGTCGGAATGTACGAATGGGTCTTTCTGGTTTTCATCAGTGTGAATACCTCGAAAAATTCGTCGAACGTGCCTGTTCCGCCGGGGAATACAACAAGCGCCTTCGCAAAGAACAGCAGCCAGAATTTGCGCATTAGAAAATAGTTGAAATTTATCCAAACGCCCCTGTCGAGGTACTTGTTGCGCTTTTGCTCGTCGGGAATGACTATCGTAGCGCCGACAGGCGTTCCGCCCGCCCTGTATGCCCCCTTGTTTGCGGCCTCCATAATGCCGGGTCCGCCGCCTGTCATTATATAAAACTTTTTGTCTTCAGGCAAGTCGAGGCAGTTTGACCACTCTTGCAGCCTGCGGGCAAGCTCTTCCGCGCACGTGTAGTATTTCGACATCTCGTACGCCATTTTTGCAGCCTCAAGCTGCGCCTTCGAGCCTCTCCCGCCGCGCTTTTTCGCGTCTTCGTACGCCTTTTTGGCAACATCCTCCGGCTTTATACGGGACGCACCGAAGAACGTTATAGTGTTTTGAATTTTCTCCTGCTCAAATATGAACGCCGGCATAAGAAGGTCGCGCTGAATCCTCATCAAGCGTTCAGACATTCCTTCAAACACGCATTCTATTGGCTGGTCGCAGCTTTTGTCGGCGGCCGTTTCGGGATACCTTTTCAATTCGACTGTTTTTTTCGCCTTCATAATTTTATTTAAGTTGCCGACAAGTTTATGCCACGGCTGTTAGAAAATTATTTTGACTCTTCGGGTTTCGGCTCGCCACTGGCGGGAGCGGCTTTTTCATCCGCTTTCTTGGCATCTTTGCCTTTCTCCATGGAGTCTTCCGCGGAATCTATTTCGTTTACCGCGTCCGATACGTTTGAAAGCAGCTCGTCTTTCGGCTCGGCGGATTTTACCGTCACGGGCACTACGACCTCGTTAAACCCAAGCCCGTTGACGTATAAAAATCCGTCGCCTTCCGCGCCGCCCTTCAAAGCGACACTTACGCTCGTCTTGCCTTCGGGGACGACGATTTCGTCCATTATGACAGAGCTTGGGATATTGGTCTTGACGTCTATCGGGTATCCGTCTTTCGGCGCGCTGAAGCCTATCCCGAATATTACGTTTACTATTTCACCGCTTTTAAGCTCTATTTTTTTCGGGGAGACTTTCATTTCCGCGGGATCCACCCTGAACTGGCCTATCCACATTTCGCTTTCGGAGCCGACGAGCTTTACCTCGTAGTCAACGCCCGATTTAAGCGGCGGAACGGTAAAGTTTATAACCGCGCGGGAGACGTATTCCGTGTCGGCAGGCGTACCTCCGACGATAATTTTATCAAGCTTGTCGAAACCCCTTCCGAGAACCGGCACAACCGTGCCGACAGGCCCTCTTTCGCTCTGGAGGGTGACGACGTATCTGCGTATGGGTTCGAGAACATAGACGGTCGGGCTTGTGAGGGTTCTTTCAGCCTCTTTGTTTTCAACGCTGTTCTTAACCTTGTATTTCAGCATGAAGTAGTATTTTGCGTCTTTGCGCCCTTTCGGGAGGCGGTAGTCGTACTCGTATATGCGCTCGTTGTCGAGATTTTGGACAGGGTTCATCGGGAGAATTTTTTCGTCGATTACCAAGAAGGGCTGTATCGACCCCGGCACGATGGAACCGTCGTTTATATGAGCGCTCATGCTCAGCGTATAGAGCCCGGAGGAATTTTCAGGGACTCTTTCGGGCGTCAAGTTTGTAAGGCCGGCGCAGCCGCACAGAACAAGCATGGATATTGCCGATAAAACAAATGATAATTTCTTTGCCATATTAGTTTGTTTTGTTTTTTGTATCGAATTTATTAAATAATAACGCCTCCCATGCAAGCCATTTTCGAGAATTTTGGAATTTATGTTCACGTTCCGTTTTGCGCGGCTCCATGCGGATATTGCAGGTTTTACAAGCGTGTGCCGACGGGCGACGACATTCGCGAATACGTAAAAATATGCACGCGGGAGCTCGAATTGCTCGCAGATTCGCCAGGGCTCCCGCCGCCCGATACGGTTTTTTGGGGAGGCGGAACACCGTCTATCTTGCGGGAAAGCGAATTTGAAAAACTCGCAGGCGCATTCGGGCGGTTCCCGAAGCCGCGCGAGTGGACGATTGAAGTGTCGCCGTCCACAATTTCCCGCGAAAAACTCTCACTATACAAGCAGGCGGGAGTGACGAGAATTTCCCTCGGGGTACAGAGCTTCGACGAAGGCGTCTTAAAGTCGCTCGGCCGCTCCCATTCCCTAAAATCGACACTTGAAGCAATAGACGCCGTAGCCGAGACAGAGTTTGACAACTTTTCGATAGACCTCATATTCGGGGCAAAGGGGCAGACGGAGGAAATGTGGCGCGCGGATCTAAGGCGCGCGGCCAAGTGTTCTGTAAACCATATAAGCGCCTACTGCCTCGAATTTGAAAACGGGACGTCGTTTTGCGGCGGCATTCCCGAAGGGGCGGAAATTCAAAAACGCGAGCGCGAAGGGGATTTTTTTGAGATTGCAATGGACGAACTCCCCGAGCTTGGCTTCAAGCAATACGAGATATCCAACTACGCGCGCCCCGGAGGCGAGTGCCTGCACAACCTCTCCACTTGGAATATGGCGCAGTGGGTCGGTATTGGCCCTTCGGCGGCCTCGCAATTCGGGGGATTTAGATATAGGAACTCGCCGAATTTTTCAAAATGGAAAAGCGGCGTGGAAAGCGGCAAATTCGCCCGCGAAGATATTGTCGTGCTCGACGACGAAGAAATGTTTTCAAGCGCGCTAATATTTGGGCTTAGAATGGGCGGAGACGTCGATATGGACATTTTGGGGGCGCGCTTCCCGCGCGCCGACAGGCAAAAGTACGAAAAACCGCTCGAATTTCTATTGTCGGAGGGGCTTATTGAGCGCGACGGCGCGCGCGTAAGGCTTACGAGGCGCGGCAAAATGCTCGCCGATTCTGTCGCTGTCGAGCTCCTATAATCAACGCGAAAAGTTTTAGGTCTAACCAGTTCGGCTCAATTTGCAAAATACAAAAAGTCCTCCATAAAAAATTTTATAAAAACGAAAAAATTCTTCGGTAAACAAGCAAGCCCAATCTCCATTATCGGATTTTTATAGTGGAAAACTCCGTCGGAAAAAATTTTTTTTGGGGACTACTTTTTCTTGTAAAAATTCTTTTTGTTTTTTGCGCGCTTTTGCGGCTTTTTAGCAACGTTGCGGGGGTTATCGGCAACGTCGGCGTCCACAACGGGCGGCTTGCATGTAATAACCTTGTAAAGGCACCATCCAAACAATGCCGTAAAAGATCCGACAGACAGTATGAAAGTTATCCAGCCCCCGTACGTCATTGCAAGTTCTCCTTTGAAAGCTTGTCATACCTGCGCGATATCGACAGTATCATCGCGTAAAATACATACAACGCCCCTATTATAACAATCGCCATTACCGCTACGGGATTCGCCGGCCTGCTGTCGGAGCCGAATATGTCAACTATATACGGGCTTATTTCCCCGTTGCCGATAATGCCAAATACGTCCTTAGCAAGCCACAGCAAGAATATTCCGATAAGGAATACGGGAGTGACATACTTTATCACAAAAGCATAAAATTTTGGCAGTCGCATCTGGGAGCCTTCGTTTGCAAGCATCATTCCCTTTTTCGCCCCAAAGTACCATGCAAACAGCACCGTTTGGACAATCGCGAACAGATATATCGCAACCTGCCCCATCCAGAAGTCGAAAGTGTCCATAGCCTTCAACCCCTCCGAAAAATAGACTACAAAACCCGATATGAAAAACGCCAATACCCCCAACAGCAACGTGGAGAATTTGCGCTTTATTTTTACGGCCTCCTCAATGAATGCCATGCTCGGCTGAAGCATGGAAAGCGAGCTCGTCACCGCCGCGAGGAATAGCAGGAAAAAGAACATAAATCCGAAAACCCAGCCGAGCGGTATTTGCGCAAAAAATAGCGGCAAAACTTTAAATCCGAGATCGAACAGGCTAAGCCCCGCCCCCATTACGCCCGATATTCCGAAAAACGCGACCGCCGCCGGAACGGTAATCATCCCTCCGAGGCAAACCTCGCAAAATTCGTTCGCGCTACACGAAGTCACCGAGCTTAGAACTATGTCGTCGCCGCGCTTCAAGTAGCTTGCGTAAGTCATAATTGCGCCGAATCCAATCGTAAGGCTGAAAAACACCTGACCTGCGGCGGCTATCCACATCGACGGATTCGAAAGTTGCTCCCACACGGAAATTCTGCGTATGCGCATTTTCTCGCCGCTTTTTTCCGAGGCTTTTATCTTAGCTTCCGCCGACGCCATTTCAATGTCGCCTACAAGCCTCTGGGTCTCCACCCACTTGCCGCCGCGCTCCGTTTCAAGCACTACTTTTACGGGGTTCCACATAAATCCCAGCCCCTGGTTTATGGTGCGCTCCGGGTGCTCGGGCGTGACGTCCGAAAGGGTCATCATTCGCGCCACTATTATTATCGCAAGCACAATAAGCGTAGGCATCGCATACTTGCAGAACAGCTCAATGCCCTTTGACACCCCCCGGTAAATGAGCGTAAAATTCAATATAAACGATATTAGAAAATACACGAGCACGCCGCCCGCCCCAAATTTCAGAGAGCTTCCGTTTGCGCCCGCCCCGACAAAATCGGCAAAAAAACCCCCGGACTCCGCTATCGTCTTGAAGTCGAGCCTTCCGAATAGGAAGTTAAACGCGTACCCGAGGCACCACGCCTCTATATATACGTAATAGCAAAATATAATCATCGTAAGCAGTGCGCCCACGACTCCGAAATACGCCATTTTTTTGCTTCTTCCGAAAAACCCCATTATTCCGGCCGGCGAATTGTAGCCGTTTGCGCCTCCATACCTGCCCATAGCCCACTCGCATATAGCAATCGGCAGCCCAAGAACGAAAAAAGAGACCACATACGCCAACATGAAAGAGGCACCGCCGTACATCGCGACCTGCCCCGGAAATTTTAGAAAATTCCCAAGCCCCACGGCACTCCCCGCAACTGCAAGTATCACGCCGAATCTCGAATTCCAACCCTCAGCCTTCATTTTTGTCTTCGGGCGCTTCCACCCCGTCTGTTTTTAGGCCGTGGAATTTACGGTATTCTATCGTCTGCCGCGCCCCCATGTAGGACTTCAACAGTTTTGGGTCGGTTTTCAGCATGTCCACCATTATCAAGCCGTCTATGCAGCTGCCGAACTCCGGATCCACATTGAATGCGAGCAATTCGCCGTCGAGCTTCAAATAGTGTTTTAGGAGCGTCGGTATGCCTTTGTTGTCAAATTCAATTTCAGAAACGAGCGCCGATATGTGCTCGATGTCGCTCGCGCAGCTCATGAGCGTCTGGCGGTCGACATTTTTAAGTTTGGGCTTCGGGGGTTTTTTCGCCTTCACAAACTTTGCCAGCTCCTCCGACGTCTTCTTTTCCGAGAGAAACTGCACTATCAAATCCTTTGATATGGAATTGTATTCGGTACTGATGCTTACCGGGCCGTACAAGGTTCTGTACTGCGGATGCCTATATAAATACTCCCCTATTCCCCTCCATAAAATCGCGAGTGTCGAGCGCTTCTTCTGGTATTCGCTTACGATAAACGACCTACCCATTTCAAGCGCCGGCGCAATCCGCTCTATGAGCTCCGGGCGAATCTTAAACAAAGTCGATGCGTACAAACCCTGCACGCCTATCGAATTTATTATTTTGTCCGTGCGGCCGATGCGGTAGGCGCCGGCAATGCGCCTGTTTTCGGAGTCCCACATAAACATATGCAGGTAGTACTGGTCGAACTCGTCGTTGTCGAAACTCTTTCCGGTGCCTTCGCCAACCTCGCGGAAAGTCTTCTCGCGCAGCCTGCCGATTTCAACAAGCGTCCATTTTATCTGCCACGCCTCCGCGCAATACACCGATATTTTCTCGCCGGACAGCATTTTGCACGACTCCGGAAGCGCCGCTATTTCCCTTTCCATCTTTTCCGGAGCTATCGGCAGAATCAGCTCCTGCATTTCCTTTTTCGGGAAAAATCTCTCCATGCTTTTGCGGAAAGCGGAAATTTGCTGGGCGGAAGCCCTTGTGCCCTTCGTGCTCTTGCCGCCTAAGATATAGGAATTTATCCTGAGCCACCCGGCGAGCTCCTCGTCTGTCTTAAACCCCGCTATTTTGCGCGGTGGTATTGGCGAACCGACCCTCATTCTGACGGGTTCCCGCCCGCCCGCTGCAAACATTTCCCGAATCAGCTGCGCTGTCCTGAGCCTCGGGTGCACAAGCCCAGAAAGATAAAAGAGCCACGAATTTCTCGCCTCAAAAAACACCGGCAGTATTGACGCGCCCGTGCGGCGGGCTATCTGAAAAATATTAGTGTTCCATTCGGGGTCTGTTATGCACCAATCGCCGGCGTGCAGATAGGAAACCGTGCCCGACGGAAAGGTTCCCACGCAGCCGCCGTTTTTTAGATGTTTTACAATCTCCTTCATGGCGGACACATTTTGGGCTGTCGCCTTCTTCCCTCCAAATGGATTGACCGAGATTGAACATTCGTTTATTTCGTCCATGGACGAAAGCAGCGAATTTAGAATCATTTTTGCGTCTTTGCGCACGCGCGTTAAAACCGCCCCGAGGATTATTCCGTCCACGCAGCCGAGAGGGTGGTTTGAGACGACAACAAGCGGCCCCGTCTTAGGGATTTTGGCAATCTCGTCGGGATCCGCCTCGAAGCGTATCGAAAGCACGTCTATCGCGCGCTCGAAGAAATTGCGGGCGTCGTCCATCGAGTGGAGGCGCACATACGCCTCGTTAAGCCTCGACAGTCCGAAAAACGACTCGACCGGCCTCTCGACCAGCCCATATAGACGCGACAGCAACGGATTTTTTATTCCGGCGCGCAAATCTATAATCTTCTTAGAACCTTCGGGCATACGATTGAATAGTGGCGGATTCCTTCGTAAAAATCAATCCTCTTTGGATAATTTGTACTCGAAAGAATCTTTTAGGGCCTCCCAAGAGGCGACTATGATGTTGTCCGAAGCACCGACAGTCCCCCAGATTTCGCCCTTCGAGTCCTTTGACTCTATCATTACGCGGGTTATTGCGTTTGTGCCAGCGCCGCTGTCTATTATGCGCACTTTGAAGTCGGTCAGGTCCATCGACTTTATCGACGGGAATTTTTTTACCAAAGCCTTGCGCAAGGCGAGGTCGAGGGCGGCGACAGGGCCGTGCGCCTCCGCGACGGTATGCTCTATGTTGCCGTCTATTTCAAGCTTTACCGTCGCCTCGGACTTTGTCGTGCCGGCGAGCTCGTCGCGCTCGACTATCGCGCGGTAGCCGCGGACTTTAAAGTGGGGCTTGTATTTTTTTAAATATTTTGCGAGCAAAAGTCCGAAAGACGCATCGGCAGCCTCGTATTCATAACCCCTAAATTCGAGTTCTTTAAGCTCGTCGAGAAATTCCTTTATAGCGGGGTCTTTTTGGTTTACGTCAAGCCCCATATCCCTCGCCTTCATCATGACCGACGCCCTTCCCGACATATCGCTCACCAAGACCCTCGTTTTGTTTCCGACTAGCGACGGGTCTATGTGCTCGTAGCTGCGCTTTACCTTGTTCGCGGCGTCCGCATGCACCCCTCCCTTGTGCGCGAAGGACGAAGATCCGACGTACGGCAGGCGCGTATCGCTGCGCAAGTTCGCCATTTCATCGACAAACAGCGACAAGTCTCTTAGCTTTTTAAGGTTTGCCGAGCACGAAAGCTCGCGGTTCATTTTTAGAGACAAATTGGGGATTATTGTACAAAGGTTCGCGTTCCCGTTTCTCTCGCCGATTCCGTTGAGCGTGCCCTGCACCATGAGCGCGCCGTTTTCTACGCCTATGAGCGAAAGCGCAACGCCCAAACCGGAATCGTTGTGGCAATGCACTCCCACGGGGGTGTCCCCCATAAATTCCACGGTTTTGCGGACGATTTCCGCAAATTTGCCCATCATGGTTCCCCCGTTTGTGTCGCATAGGCAGACGCATTCGGCGCCGCCTCTCTTTGCGGCGGCGAGCGTTTGGAGGGCGTATTCGGGGTTGTCCGCATACCCGTCGAAGTAATGCTCGGCATCGTATATTACCTTCACGCCCTTCCCGACGAGATACGCAACGCTTTCCTCTATCATTTTAAGGTTTTCTTCGGGAGTAGTTTTTATGACCTCGGTGACATGCAAAAGCCACGTCTTCCCGAATATTGTGACGTACGGAGTGCCGGCCTCGAGAAGCAAAGCTATCTGCGGATCCTCGGAGACTTTCACGTTGGCGCGGCGGGTCGAGCCGAACGCCGCTATTTTCGCGTGCTTTAAGCGCAGGTTTTTAGCCTGCTCGAAAAACGCCATGTCGCGCGGGTTGGAGCCCGGCCATCCGCCCTCTATGAAATCTATTCCAAAGCTGTCCATCTTCTCGGCGAGCCTGAGTTTCGCCGCGACCGAGAGGGATATGCCCTCGCATTGGGTTCCGTCTCTTAATGTTGTGTCGTATATAAAAATTTTTTTCATTTTTTGATTGTTTATTGTTTTAGAGTTGAGCGCTATCGCGCCTAAGCCAGAAATTACCCTTGAGCCCGTCCGCATTCGCGTACGGGCTATCTAATGCCGTTTGAGCAGATGAAATCGCGTATCTTTTGGGTGTCGGCGGGCATTGGGTACTTTTTGATTTCTTCTTTTTTCAGTTTTTCAAGTATTTCGGATTTCGGGGAAAAACCGAGCGATTTTTCTATCAAATCCGGGAACTTCGCGGGATGCGCCGTCGAGAGCACGACCGTTGGCGAATCCGGCAAATCTTTAAACGCGCACGCCGTGTGGGGGTCGATCACAGTGGAATACTTTTCCCACACGCGCCTGATTGCGGCGGGGATTTCGCTGTCCGTCATTTTTGAAGCCGAAAAATTCCCCGATTTGAAATCGTCGAAAACCCACTTTCCGCTCTTAGAGAACTCCGCCATTATCGAGCGAACCTTCCCGCAGTCTCCGTTCTCTGAAAAATATATGAACCTCTCGAAGTTGGAAGCCACTTGAATGTCCATAGACGGCGCATAGCTTGGCATTACTTTTGATACTTCGTAAACGCCGGTGTTAAAGAGTCGGTATAAAATGTCGTTTTGGTTGGTCGCCACCCTGAATCCGCCGCAAGCCATGCCGCACTTCCAAGCCATCCAGCCTGCGAGAACGTTACCAAAGTTTCCGGTTGGAACGGCAAATACCGCGCTTTCGCGGACTGACGCCGGAAGCTTTAACCATGCGTATATGTAATAGACGCACTGGGCGAGCACGCGCGCGAGATTTATGGAATTCACCGCCGAAAGGCTCCACTCGGCCTTAAAATTCGTGTCCCCAAAGATGCGTTTTACTATCGCCTGGGCGTCGTCAAAAGTTCCGTCTATTGCTATCGGAAATACGTTGGACGCCCCTGTGCAAGTCATCTGCCTCTCCTGCAACGGCGATATTCTGCCCTCCGGATACAATATGAAAATATTTACGCCCTTCTTTCCTAGAAGCCCGTTTATGGCGGCGCTGCCTGTATCGCCGCTCGTCGCCCCCAATACGTTCATCTTGCGCGAGGACTTCGAGAGCATATACTCGTATAAATTGCCGAGAAATTGTAGGGCGAAGTCTTTGAATGCGAGAGTCGGGCCGTGGTAGAGCTCGAGTAGCCAAAGAGAGTCGTCCAGCTTTTTCAGCGGAGCAATCGCGGGGTCGTCAAATTTTTTGTACGAGCAATCTACGATTTTCTTCAAGTCCCCATCGGGGATGTCTTCGGAAAAAAGCCTCAAAAATTCAAAGCACAAATCCGGATAAGAAAGCCCCTCCCAGCCTTTCAAAAGGCCGGAAATATCGGGCATATTTTCGGGAACGTAAAGGCCGCCGTCGGGCGCAAGGCCCTCGGCTACGGCTTCGAGAAACGTTAGTTTGCGGCTTTCGCCGCGGGTGCTCGTGAATTTCATTTTATATTTCCGACAGTATTGTTTTTTGCTCTTGCCATTTTACAACCCGCGGCGATTCGGACGCCGTCCGCGCGCGAATTGGTTTATTTTTATCATTTTTCAAAAGGTACTTTATCCGAATTTTTATCCGCCTTTCAAATATTTTATGCAAAAACTTCTGTCTAGTTTGCATTTATATCGCATCGCGGGCATTTTTATTTAGGGCGAAAGCCAAGTTCCCGCGCGCCTGCCTGTATTCCGAACTCGCCGTTTCGCCGTCTATCCCGAAAATCATTCTAAATTTGACCCGCATTTTCGTTTTTTGGAAGGCTTTTTATTCGGCGCCGCCTGCGCCGACAATTCAAAAAGTTTTGCAACCTATTTGCCGTTTTGCCGCACCCCACAATTTTTAAATTTATCTTTTCGCTACGGTATTTTATTGGAGAGATTTTTTTGGCTTCCGATATTCCCAATTCCGCCCTACATTTGCGGGCATACGCTCTTGCCTAAAAAAAGCCTTCTTTTTCCACTTTTCCCATCTTTTATTGAAAAAAAGTCCCCCAGCCTTGCGACGCGGAATTTTTATAAAAAACGTTTTTTTATTATGCGCAATATCGCCCGGGAAATAAAAATCCCTTTATGCCAGCTTTTGCCCTTAGTTGAAATAAAAGCCCGCGCAAAATTGTCCGCGAGATAAACTCCCATTTCGGTCGGCTTTTGTCATTAGTTGGAAATAAACGTGCCGCGCAACATCACCCGCGATATAAAACTTCAATTCCAAGCCTCTTTCCCGATGCCTCACTATATTGACGCGGCATTTTATCAGCCACCAATCCTCTATGGGCAATCCTCCCAACAATCCGCAAAGCTTTTTTATATGCGCCGCCCTGCGCGCCTTTCCCAAGCGGGCTTAATATGCAACTGCCACTAATGCCGACGGGCTCTCCTTCCGTGCTCCGCCATTCAAATCCGCGCGGCTTCAGCTAAAAACTTTTCACATTGCGCCGCGCAACTTCGGAAATTTTTTTAGGCGGGACAAAGCCCATTATGCCTTAAAAATTCCCTTAAAAAAGCGCGCGGCGCGCTCGAGGTTATAAAGAAAAGCTATTTGTCGAGCCCGAATGCGGCGTGGAGCGCGTTCGCAGCCTTGTCTGCGTCTTTGAGGTCGATTCCCACCGATATTTTTATCTCGCTCGTGGTGATGAGCTGCACATTTATATCGTTGTCGGCAAGGGCGCGGAAGAATTTCGCGGCAACTCCGCTGTGGGAGCGCATGCCTGTCCCGATTACCGACACTTTTGCAATATCGCCGGTAAGCTGGGCTGACGCGCCGTCGAAAGTAGAGCAGAATTTGTCGAGCAGGCTTTCCGCCTTTGCCGCGTCGTCTTTTGAGACTGTAAAAGTGAGGTTCGCCAATCCTTCCCTTCCGATATTCTGGACAATCATATCCACGAGGATTCCCGCTTCGCCGAGTTCGCGGAAGATTTCCGCTGCGGCTCCCGGCTTGTCGGGTATGTTTCTGACAGTCACTTTTGTCTGGTTCTTATCTACGGCGACGCCCGTTATTACGACGTCCTCCATTGATGGCACTTCTGATTTCACGATTGTTCCGGGTTCGTTATTAAAACTCGATCTTACTTCAAATACAACTCCGTGCTTCTGCGCGAATTCCACCGAGCGGGCCTGCATGACTTTCGAGCCGAGGGACGCCATTTCAAGAAGCTCCTCGTACGACATTTCTGGAATTTTTTTCGCGTTTTTTACTATGCGGGGGTCGGCGGTATAAACTCCGCTGACGTCGGTGTATATTTGGCAAACGTCCGCCTTCATCGCCGCCGCGAGCGCTATTGCCGACAGGTCGCTGCCGCCGCGCCCGAGGGTCGTGACATTTCCGTCGCCGTCCACCCCTTGGAAACCCGCAACGATGACAACCTTGCCTTCGTCGAGGCATTTTTTTATGTCGCCGCCGGTAATTTCGACAATCCTTGCGCGGGTATGGGCAAAGTCCGTATGTATTCCGGCTTGGGCTCCCGTGCGGGAAACCGCCTTTACTCCGAGAGAGTGGAGAGCCATTGCCGTCAGCGCTATCGTCTCCTGCTCGCCGACTGCGAGGAGCATGTCCATTTCCCTTTCGTCGGGCATTGAATTTAGTGTTTTTGCGCGCGCAATTAAATCGTTTGTCACGCCGCTTCTGGCCGAAACCACAACTATTACCTTGTGCCCGTCGTCAACAAAAGTTTTGATTCTCTTGGCGACGTTGAGAATTTTATCGGTGTTGCCGACGGACGTCCCGCCGTATTTTTGCACGATTAATGACATTTTTACGCCTTTTATAATATTAGCTCAAAAAATCAAATTTTTAAGCGGAAATGATGAAACTGTACGCGCGATAGTCAATAATATTTATCCCGCAAGTAAGATGCCGTCTTGCAAAGCCGGCGCAAGCGCGGGCGGAATGTTTTAGCATTTTGTCGCCGCGGCGGCGGGAGGCTTTTTTTAGCGCTAATCGGAGACTGTGTACAAAGACGGGTCTATTCCCTGCAAAAAGCGGCTGGGCTCGCGCATTTCAAAGTTTCCGCCCATTACGCTCACGCGCGGATACGATATTACAAGATAATCCATAGCGCGCGTCGCGGCAACGTAAAACAGCCTGCGCTCCTCGTCCACATCGCCGTCTTCTATGCTCCTTTTTGTCGGGAAAAGCCCGTCGGCCGCGCTTATTAAAAAGACTACGGGAAATTCAAGCCCCTTTGCCTGGTGAACTGTCATCAGCCTCACCCTGTCGGTTCCGCCCGACTGTTCCCCCTCCTCCGCCTCGGATATTTCAAGAGTGACGTTTGCGAGAAAATCTTCCATATTCGAGTATCTCGAGGCGTATTCAAAGAGCGAATCAAAGTCTTCGCAACGCTCCTGCCAATCTTCGTAAATGGTCTTCATCGCATCCTTGTACCAGCCAGAGCAAGCGAGCTTCACGGCCTCCTGCGGAGAAGCCGGAGGTTCGCCCTGCTTCCCGGCTGCGGCAGGCTCCACACTCTTTTTCGGCGTGCCCGAAAGCTCGTCGAGAAAATCCGCCTGCGAAAATCCCTCCGCCCTCTCGGCTTTTCCCGCCGCGCCGTGCATGGATTCCGCCATTTTTGCGATTTTTGCAATGTCGCCTACCGCCTCGGCAAAGATGTCGCGCGCCGCGCTTGGAACTTTCGACAAAACGCTTTTATTTAGCAGGGCGTCAAAAAATCCCATATTTTTCTTTTCGGCAAGCGCGCGCGCAGTAGAGAAAATTTTAAGGGCGGTCTTGTCGCCGACTTTCGGCAGAAACTTAACCACTCTGGTAAACGATACGCTATCCGATGGATTTGCCGCAAATTTAAGCTGCGCAACGACGTCTTTTACATGCGCCTGCTCGAAAAATTTAAGGCCGCTTGTCATTGCAAACGGTATGGTTCTCTGCTGCAGTTGCAGCTGCATATCCATAGCCTGGAAGTGCGATCTGTACAACACGGCGATGTCCGAATATTTGCACCTTTGGGCGGAGACGAGCTCCGATATGGCGTCGCACACTCTCCTCGCCTGCGACACCCCGTCCATCGTGCGCATTACAAAGGGCTTTTCAAAGCCTCCGCGCGCCGGAATGAGCGTCTTTCGGTATACCTCGTCGGAGCCCATTTCCGCCAATATTGAATTGGCGAACGCAAGTATCTGCGGGGTGCTTCTGTAATTGCGCTCTATCTTGTATATGAAAGCCGAGGGATAGCGCTCCCTGAATCCGAGAATATTTCCTATTTCGGCCCCGCGCCAAGAGTATATGCACTGGGCGTCGTCGCCAACAGCGCTTATCCGCCCGCTCGAGGCGAGTAGGTCGAGTATGTCGGACTGCAATTTATTGGTGTCCTGATATTCGTCCACCAGAATATTCTTAAAGCGCGAGGAGTATTTTTCGAGAATGTCGGGGTTGTCGCGCAATAAAAAGTACCAGAGCTCGAGCAAATCGTCGAAATCGCACGAATTTGCCGCGCGCTTTTTATCGGCGTAATAATCGGCAATCTCCTCTATTTCACTATACGGGGACTCCAGCCATGAGAACCGTTCCGCCATGGCGTCGCGAATTGCGGTACGCGTGTTTCTTGCGTAGCTTATTATTTCCCTTAAAAGCTTTGGGCGCGGATTTGCCTTGTCGGCAAAATACGACGGGAAAATTTCGTTCACCGAATTTTTTATAAGAGTCTCAGAATCGTCGGAGTCCAGTATCGTAAAATTCGGCGAAAGCCCGGCGGCTTCGGCCTCTATCCTCAAAAACCTGTTCCCGACCGAATGGAAAGTTCCGCCCCAGAACTCCGACTCCCTAACCCCCGTAAGCGAATGTATGCGCGCGAGCATCTGCCCCGCCGCCTTGTTTGTGAACGTAAGCAACAGAATTTCCCGCGGGGAAATTCCGCACTCCGAGATGAGCCACGCCACCCTGTAAGTCAGCGTGCGCGTCTTTCCTGAGCCCGCCCCGGCGAGGACGAGAGCCGGCCTGTCGCACGGCGAAGTGACCGCCGCGAGCTGGTCGGGATTCAATTCCCCTTCAAAATCTATGTCGAATCTATGCACTTAAAAAAATTTCGGGCGCTGAGCTTCCGCGCCCGATAAACGCCGCATTAACAATTAAGCCGCCAAACGCCCTCAGCCCTCGAGAGAGAGCAAATATCTCAGCGCCGCCGAGTATCCGAATACCCCAAGCCCCGCAACCGACCCTGCGCACACGGGCGCCGTCAGCGACGTGTGCCTGAAATCCTCGCGCTTTGCTATGTTTGAGATGTGTACCTCCACAAAAGTCATTCCGGAACCCGCAATGCAGTCGCGCAAGGCTACGCTCGTATGCGTAAACGCGCCGGGGTTTATTATGCCGTATTTCACGCCGGAATCCGCAAGCTCGTATATTTTATCGACTATCTCTCCCTCGTGGTTCGACTGGAAGTCGATTATCTGCGCACCGAGCTTTTCGGCCTCCGCGCGCAGGGCGGAAGTTATGTCGGCAAGGGTGGTCGTTCCGTATATTTGAGGTTCGCGCCTGCCGAGCCTGTCGAGGTTCACTCCATTTATTAAAGCTATTTTTTTCATTTTTATTTTGCGGAATTTTTAAACGCTTTGAGGGCGCATTAGAAGAAAAAAATCACAAAGGATTGTTCATTTCAATAAAGCTGCACTTTAAGCCGAACTCTTTTGCGACCAACTCGCCGAGCGCCATCACGCCGAAGCGCTCGGTGGCGTAGTGCCCGCAAGGGTAAAGATTCAGGTTCAGCTCTTGCGCGACTGTAAAATGGTATTGGGAAAGCTCCCCGCACACGAGCGTATCTATTCCGAGCTCTGGCAGTTTGCCGACGCAGTCTCCGCTCCCGCCCGAACATATCGCGACTTTCTTCGGCTCGCGCGAGCCGAATCTCACTGCCTTAAAAGTCTCGGGAAATAGCGCGGAAAGCCGCCTTTCAAGCTCCTCGCGCCCGCCTTTTGGGGCGGCGGCAAGCACGCCTATCTCGCGCCCGTAATATTCAAAGCAGGAAGAAATGGCGCGCAATTTTAGAGCCTTTGCAATAAGTGCGTTGTTGCCTATTTGCGGGTGGGCGTCGAGCGGCAAGTGGCACGCGTAAACTGCCATATCCGAATCCACGAGGGTTTTTATTTTATCGTAATTTCCGCCCGTAAACGGTATCGGGGGGCTCCAAAACATTCCGTGGTGCGCTATCAGCAAATCCGCGCCCATATGAGAGGCAACTTTTATTTCGCCAAGCCCCGCATCGACTGCGGAGGCTATCGCAGTCACCTTTCCGCTGTTGGAACATTGCAGGCCGTTCTTTGCGCCGTCGTAGTCCTTAAAATCGCCAACTCCCAAATACGAATTTATAAACGCCACGACGTCTTCAAGCTCGGCGCACCCGTTTTTTCCCTTATCGTTTTTCATCTGACTTTTTCCTACTGTTTTTGAAAGCCAAGGTCAAGCGTTCAATCACGCGCGCGACATGTCGAACTTGCGAAATTGGCAAGTCGAGAAATCAAAAATTCTAAATTCGCCGAATTTTAAAGGCAATGCTTTTGAAATGTGCCCTATTGCGGCCGCCGCAGCCCACACCCCCGCGAGGTGCGCAGCCGGCGGGAAAATCGGGAGCGCCCTCGCGCCCTCCGAAAATGCGGACGTATCGGCCCCCGCGTATTTTCCGAGGTAAAAGCCGCCCCCAAACGCCGCATTCTGCGCCACATACCCCTGCGCCGCCGCGAAAATTTCCGGCTTTCCGACGCGCTCGCAAACTGTTGAAACAGCCCCGCGAGAGCGGAAAGAATCGGTTGCGTCTATGCATACGGAAGCCGATTCCACAAGCGCGCAAAACTTGGCGGAATCTTCAAAAAATCTCGCATAATAGGAAATCTCGCAATCCGGATTTAGGGTTGAAAGGGCGTCGGCGGCAGCGTGCGCCTTCATTGCGCCTATTTGCCCGGGCGAATAGAGGGTCTGGCGGTGAAGATTGCTTTCGGACACGGTATCGCCGTCAACTATTGCAATTTTTCCGACTCCGGAAGCCGCGAGCAGCGGCAGCGCGCCGCAACCGACTCCCCCCGCGCCGACTACCAAGACGAGCGACTCTCCCAGCGCACTCTGCCCTTCCGCGCCGAATCCCGGAAGCGCCATTTGGCGCGCGTATCTTTCAAAATGGGTCATTTAGCCTACCGTTATACATTCAGCCTGCCACGGTGATTTTAGCCACCCGCTACAATTTCCATTACCTCAATAGTATCGCCGTCGCGCAAACGCACTTCGGCAAAGGTCTCGTAGCGCATAGGTTTTAGATTGTGCTCCACTACGCACCTGCGCGGATTTGCCCCGGTGGACTCTATAAATTCGGCTATCGTAAGCCCGTCCTCAACCGCGTATTCCTTCCCGTTTGCCTTTATTTTAATTTTGGACATGCATAAAATTTCCGATTAAGGCGCCTCTTTGGCAAGCATAAACGCCTTTTATGTTTACAAACATATCCATAAGATATTAGTTTATAAGCCTATGAATTTAAAATCAATCTGCGGCATTGCCGCCCTCGCGCTCGCTTTTTCATTTGCCCGCGCCGACGACCCTTTGCGATTTTACGCGTCTTTTGACAGCGGATTTGTCCCCGAAATTGCCCTTGACGGAACAAAGGTAATCAAAATTCCGGAACCCGCCCCGCTAAAAATCGAAGGCAAATTCGGCGGCGCGCTCGCCTTCCGCCAAAACTCGGGCGTCGGCGACCTCTGGTATTCGCTCGGCTCGGCTATGCCCGACAGCGGCTGGACGGTAAGTTTTTGGATAAACCCCGACAAAACCAGAAGCGGAGACAAACACCGTTCCGTCTTCCGGACAAATTTTGGCTGGAACTCCGGAAACGTCTATGTGCAGTTTGACAGATGGGGGAAGCTGAACGCCACATACATTGACGAAAACAAAAACTACAGAGGGCTCGACGTGAGCGAATCCTCCTTCCCCGCGGGCGAATGGACCCACGCGGCCCTCGTTTACGACGGCAAGGGAATGAAGCTTTTTATCAACGGCAACGAAGCCGTATATAACCGCAACGATGGCGGCAAAATCGGCGCCCCGCAACGCGAGCTTGAAGTAGGGGCAATGACGTATTCCGCCTCCGACCAGCTCGACGGCGGAATCGACGAATTCAAAATCTACAACCGCCCCCTCACCCAGCCCGAGATAGCCGAGGCTATGAATTCTACGCCGGGGAAAAAGCGCACGGACGCCTTCTTGTACGTACCCTTTGAGGGGAAAATCGACCCGCGCGAGGGCGCCTCATTCCAGTCTGCGGAAACAATTTTTACTGCGGGCAGGTTCGGCAAAGGCATAAAAATGTCCCGCCACGGATACGACCGCAAGGCTGTCGCAAGCCTTACGGAAGTTTCCGGAATGTCGGCGCGCGCGCAATCGTACATGTTCTACTTTATACCCGACTGGGACGGAAGCAGCGACAAGGGAATCCACGGCTTGCTAGACGGCAATTCCGGCTCTTTAAATTTCTCGATAATAAAAAGCGGAAACGAAGCGGTCTTTGAACTCTCGTCAGGCGGTAAATCCGATAAAATATCGCTGCCAGCCTCCATTTTCAAAAAAGGCGAAAGCTCCAAAATATGCTTTGGCTTCGACTTCAAATCAAAAAAATTCTACGCCTCGATTGATTCCCGGAAAGAGGGAAAAACCATATCCTTTGACGCGCCCGGCGATATGGGCGCTGGTCGCATCATAATCGGCGACACGCGCGGCTCCGACACATATTCAAAAACGCAGGCCGAAGGCGTAATCGACGAACTTACCGCCTGCCCCGACTACCTCGACCCATCCATGCTCACGAAAGTGAGAAAGGCACAGTCTAAGAAATCCGCCGCCGCCCGAAGCGCCAAGCTTAAGATTGACAAGCCGAGGGATTCCGAACTCCCCCTTTGGGATTTGAACGGCGCCGAAACCGAAAATACCCCCACCCGCCGCAAGATTGTCCTCAACGCCCTGTGGCGGCTTATCCTTCCAGCCTCGGGAGATGCAGGCCCCTACTATCTCGCAGTGCCCGGGCGCTTCAGCGGCTGGGAAAACGGCCACTCCGACGCGGAATTCCGCCTGCGCGACAAAAACCTAAAAAAACTGCATTCGAGAATTAAAATAGGCGGGAAACCCCTGCACGAATACACTGAATATTTTTTGGAGCGCGCGTTTATCGCGGACAAAAGCTGGCGCGGGAACGACGTTTCTTTGACGTTCAGCGAATTTGGAATGTCGCAGAGCGCGGAAGTGTATTTTAACGGGAAAAAAGTCGCCGAATTTTCGGACGGGTTCGACAACGAAATTGTCCTCGACGACTCCGACCTGCGCTACGGCGACTGGAACTTTATTACCGTAAAGCTCGACGACGAAGGCGGTCGATGGAATTGGCGCGGTATAAAAAGCGACGTTTTCCTCGAAGTAAAACCAAAGACAAAAATAATGTTCCCCGCCGTAAGAACATTTGTTAAAGACGGCAAAATCATATTTGAAGCCACAGTTAAAAACAATACTGGCAGAAGCGAAAAGTTTGCCCTCCGCGCCACAGTGGAAGGCGAAAACGCTCCGGCAGACTTAAAAAGCCAGCTCGTCGAAATCCCGGCGGGCGCCGAAAGAAAAATCTCATTTTCCGCTCCGTGGGAAAACGCAAAACTTTGGGACGTTGACTCCCCTTACATGTACTCCTGCCGAATGGAGCTCATCGACAAAGACGGGAAAGTCGCGGACTCCGCTCAGCCCTTCAAATTCGGATTTAGGACTTTTGAAATAGTCGGCAAAGACTACGTGTTAAACGGCAAAAAAATCCACCTCTTCAACCACGACTCATGGGGCAACTGCACCGCGACCTACGAAGAGACGCTAAAAACCGCAAAAGCCCTGAAATCGCTCGGGTACAACTCGGCGCGCGGACTATTTCCGGTGGACGCGAAAGACTCGCGCTTCGAAAATATCATAAGGGCGTGCGACGAAGAGGGGATTCTTCTATTCGTGTGCCTAAAAGGCGTCACAGCCAAAAGCTACACACTCTGGAACGATCCCAAAACCCGCGTCCAGCTTGAAAAATACATGGCGTCCGCCATACGCAAATGGCGCAACCACCCCTCCAACGTAATGTATTTTCTATCGACAAATTTCCTCGGCTACGGGCTCGACTACCACCCGCTGAAAATGGCCGACGGATACCTTCCCTCAGGCGATAAAAAGCGCAAGGCGCAAGTCTGCCTCAACGGGGTTAAAATAATGCGCAAGTACGACCCCGACCGCCCATACTTCTTTCAGGCTGGCGGAAATTTTGGCGAGGTTATAACGAGCAACGCCTATTTCTGCTGGTGGCCGCAAACCGAGAAAAACGCGTGGCCGCAGGAATGGGCTAAAATTGGCAAAAAGCCACTGCATATAATAGAGACCTCCTTCCCCTACGCCAGCAGCTACTTCGGCATGGACAGATTCGGAGGCAATAGGCCGCTTTTCGTGTACGAAAATGCCGCGCGGTACTTTGGCAACGACGCCTACAAATCTCCCGACCCCGACCTGCTCGCGCAGACGGCAATATCGGCAAAAGGCGGCGACGCGCGCACATTCCACGACATCGGCATTCTGCAAAAACTAAAATCCCGAATAATTTCTGAGACCATAAAATATTGGAGAGGCTTCGACATGTCAGGCATTTCCCCGTTTGCGGAACTGTACTTCGCCTTTGCGAGGCACGCAAGCCCCCGCCTTTGGTACGAAACAAAAAATATCGAGCTCGACCAGAAGGATTTTAGGAGCGAAGGCGTCCACCCCGACGTAATAAAAATGCCCTATCTGAAAGAATTCGACCAAGAAAAACCCCTGCCCGCAAGCGAAGCCTTAAAAGGCGCCCTCGCCCCGTTCAAAGCTTTTATAGGGGGCACGAGAGAGGAGCCTGCGGATCAGTCGGCAAACTACTTTGAAGGCTCGACTGTATCGAGAATTGCTACGGTAATCAATGACACCCGCAAAGACTCCGGCGCAAAACTCTCATGGACTGCATTCGACGGGAACGGCGCGAAAATCGCCGAAAACTCGCAAACATTAAAACTCGCCCCAGCGGAAGTCGCCCACATTCCGATAGAGTTTAAGCTCCCGCAATCAAAAGCAGACGGGGAATATTTCGTAAAGCTCTCGGCCGAAACCGACGCAGGCATGCGCGCGGAGGACGAGATAAAAATAAAATCTTTTGCAAGGCAGCCCGCAAAATCAGCCGTCCGCTGCGCGCTGTTCGGCTCGAATAAAGAAAGCGCCGACGCACTCTCGGCATGCGGGGTTGAATTTTCGGACGCATCGCAGTCGGGCCTCGACGGAATGGACGTGCTCGTCGTAGCGCGCGACTGCCTCGACGACAAATTTTTTAACTTCGCCTCAGAAAACTCTCTCGCTGAGCGCGTCAACTCCGGGAAGCTCTCTGTGCTTGTCCTCGAGCAAAAGCCAGAGCTTTTAAAGCGCGTCGGCCTCAAAGCTGCCGCGATATATTCGCGAAACGCTTTCCCTACATCCCTTCCGCTTCCCCAAGGGCTCTCGGTCGAGGACTTATCGAATTGGAAAGGCGACGGCACGCATGCGCCGTCAAAGCCAATTCCCGAAATTTCAGTCGAGCGCGAAAACAATGTACCAAGCCCGTTTTGGCATTGGAAAAACTTAAACACGGTATCTGCGTACCCGATACTCAGACCCGTGCTTGGGAACTATAAAATATCGCTCGTTTGCGGAATGGACCTCGCATACTCGCCCCTATTTTTCATTTCGTCCGGTAGGGGATTCGTTGCATTCTGCCAACTTGAAGTCAGCGGGAGGTGCGACGAACCAGCAGCGCTTAGAATATTGAGAGCCACTATAGACGCCCTGCCAAAAATGCGTGCGCCAGCCGCCTCCGCAAAATTTGTGGATTCTTCAAATTTATCCGCAAGCGAACTCGCAGCAAAAATTTCAAACGGGGGAGTCGCAGTCATCGACAATTTGGACGAAAAAGCCGCTGCGGCTTTAAATATAAATATCGGGGCCCCGAAGAAAATTTCCTCCTTTGAGCTTCTTGGCAGTGCGAAAAAATACTGGAGCGCGCTCGACGCGCGCGACACCTTTTTAAGGGTGCCGCAGGAAATGGGCGACATTGGCGGAGACTCCGTAGTTGCGCTTACAAATCCTGCATTCGCAGCCGAAAAGCGCATCGGAGCCGGAAAAATAATACTGCTAAACTTTCCGAAAGAGCCTTTGAAATACGAACTGGAAGCCGGGCAAAAACTCGGCGCAGACTCCTCCCACATCTGGAGCGCGCTTGCGCTAAGAAGCAGATTTATTCAGATGAAAAATCTCGCAGAAGCGGAGCTTGGCAAACAATTCCCGAAATTCGCTGACCGCCTTGAAAATCCCGAAGCCGAATTTAAGGAAAGCCCGCACTTCCCATACACGGCGGATCCCTTCCCGCTTTATAATACGGAATCGCACATAAGGTGGTAATCGCAAAAAAGATTCCCGCCGCGCTTTTGCGGCGGTTTTCGATAGGCATTATCCGCCCTAAATTTGGCTTTTCACCGCGCGCGGAGTTGGGTGATTCCTTGCGAGAAATTCCCTTTGCATTATACTTTTCGCGGAATTTACTCTCATTGGCTAATTCGCATTTGAATCATGCTCTGCGCTAAATTTATGCGCGCGCCGGTGCGGGAAAGATTTATATATACGCCCGTAGCGTCAAACCGCGCACGCGCTGCGCACGGAGTTTTTATGTCTCTGCTATCGCCACGCATACAGCGCCCTTTGAGGCGCATACCAACCGTTAGCTTGCACGACATCTTGCCTCCCGCAACGCGCCGGCGTGCATAGCGTCAAGCGGTTGCCACATTCCGGTAGCAGGCAACCCCAAAGAAAAAATTCCTCAAAAGAGCGGACGTTTATTCCGCAACACGCGCACTGGAATTTATGCGCGCGGCGGTTTTTCCCCCGACAGGCTTCTTCACACGCGGAAGCTGGGAAATTTTCCAGGAGGCCATTTCAAAATCGTTGAATCTATAACGCCGCCGCGCGCCTTCAGATATTTTTTTGAGTTTTTTTGAATATGCGGCACTCAACCTTGAATCCGCCTCGGAAAGATACTTCAACTGCTGTGCGGCCTCCCCCATGTACGACGGAATGCGGGAATCTACATATATAATAGGCCGCGCAACTCCCGACAAAGCCGACGCATGCGAATTTATCGCCCAAAGTCCAGACTCCGACATAAACAATCCGTCCAGTTCGTCGAATAATATTCTGCACAAAATAATATATTTGTTCTCGCCGGTCGCCGCATGCAAATCCGCAAACGCCCCTCCCGCAAACGCGTATGTTCGCGCGGACGATTGCGACCTCACCGCCACGCTCGATACGGACGGCAGCTGATAAGAAGTTTTTAAGAGAAATTCGATATACCCGCAAATTCTCTCCGCGCCTTCAAGATGCGCTCTGCGCTTAAAGCGCGAATAGGCAAGCGCCAATACCTGAGCCGCCAACGCGTTTTCGGCAGTCACTGCGTCGCGGCCATCTTCCATCATGCGCCCGTCGGGCTTTGTCATAGAAAGCAATTCGTCCGCAAACCGAATTAGCTTATCTTCCCCGTCTCCGTTTTTGGCGGGCATTTCCAAAAGAGCCCTTGCTATCAGCAGGCGCTCGACGAGCGCGCGGGGCTCTGCAAACATTTTTATGAGCCCTTCGCGAGCTTTGTCTTCCGCGTCTTCCGCGCTTTTTAGCTCCGGAAATGCCGAAAAAATCCCGGCCGCCAGACGCGCGTTTTCAGTGACGACCGCTACGGGGCTATCCGATACATCGCCGCCGAAAAATTTCTCAAGCTTAGCAGACTCAAATTTCCAGTCCAATCCGTCTGCGAGCAAGTCCGAAGCATATTCATAATCTTTCTGCCCGTCCTCCCCGGCAAGCATCCCCGCGAGATTGCCTTCAGCAGCCCGCAAGCCCTCGGGGGCGACGCGCAAAATGCCGGCGGCCGCCTTCGCCGCCTCCGCCGCAGATGGAACGCCGCGCGCGGCGTCTCCGGCAAGATTAGAAGTCAGATAGAGGGGGGCGAGCCGCGCGGATAATATCCCTCCCTCTATTGAGCCGGAATTTCCCGTGCCGCGCTCGAATACGCTTTGCAGCACTCTGAAATCTGCCGGATATCTGTCGGGCTCGAGGCAAGTAGTATAGAAACTATTGCCAAGAATTTTTTCAAGCCGCCCGTAAAAGTCAAATTTCCGCCCGATTCCGACCGTAAAAAATACAAGCTTTCCGTCGCGGCGCGCGCGCATTGCAAGTTCGTTTCCCCAATCGTAATGGCGCTTTTCCGCCATAACCGTTGGATGCAGATTTTCTGAATTTGCGCCGCCCGCGCCAAATTCGCTCACGAGGGACACAAACACTGAAAGCGCCAAAACCATGCATAGAGACGCGAGGCAAAATATCAGTGTCCTTCTGAATCCTCTCACGGCTTAATTTGACAATCAATTAGATTTTTTGTGCGCTCTTTTTTCATTTTTGCCAAAAGGCCTTTAAGACTGAAAGCGCGCACGCGGCTGCGGTGTCGCACTTCATTACGTTGTCCCCGAGTTTCACGGGAATAAATCCGGCGCTCTCCGCGGCGTCGTACTCGGCGTCCGACAAGTCGCCCTCGGGACCTATCAGAACGCACGCGCTTTTCGCAAAATCAACACCGGCGGATTTCAGAACTTTATATATTGGCGAGGCGTTTTCCCTGAGGCTCGCCACAAGCTTTACTTCAAATCCTCCGCTATTTGAAAGAAAATCTGATATATCCGAAACGGGCGGCATTTCAAACTTTGACAGGTTTGACGACTGCTTTATGGCCTCCACATATTTCTCAAACCACTTTGCAGATTTTTTTTCGGCGTCGGCGCGTCCGAGCCGCACGACTGACCTGCAAGACATAAGCGGATATATCCCGGAGGCCCCGAGCTCCACGCTTTGGCGTATAATTTCGTCAAACGCCGGACCCTTTGGAAGGCATTGCGCCAAATAGACCTCAACCTTCGGAGATTTCGGATAAAGCCGCCCGATTACCCTGAGTGCGGCCGATTTTGAAGAAGCCCCGGCGAGTTCGCATCTGTAAGCACTTCCCTTCGCGTCGAACACATCGACCATATCGCCCGCCCGCGCCCTTAACGCTCCGCACAGGTGGCGGCTTTCGGCGGCATTCAGCTCCACGGCGCCTCCAACAGGAATCTCGCCGCCCGCGCTAAAAGCGGAAAAATCGCAATACGCTCTAAAACCTGACATGCGAAACAGCTTGCACTTTGCGCGATAAATGTAAAAATTTTTTTTATGGAAAATAATAGGGAGTCGTTTAAAGGCAGGAAAGTCGTGGTTGGCGTATGCAGTTCGATTGCCGTATACAAGGCGGCGGAACTCGTGTCGGCGCTCGTAAAGCTCGGCGCGGACACGACGGTCATAATGACTGCAAGCGCCAAGAAGCTAATCAGCCCGAGGATATTTCAGACTCTCTCGCGCAACAAAACGTATTCCGATATGTGGGAAGACGTCGCCGAATGGAGACCCGAACACATTTCCATCGCGGAATCCGCCGACATTATAATAGTAGCCCCCGCAACCGCAAATACGATTGGGAATTTTGCGTGCGGCCTTGCGCCCGACCTGCTTTCGTCAACCTACCTCGCCGCAAAATGCCCCGTGCTCATAGCCCCCGCGATGAACTCCAATATGTACGAAAATCCCGCGGTTGTGCGCAATATGCGCGCATTGAAAAGCGACGGAGTGCACTTTGTTGAACCCGAAGTTGGAATGCTCGCATGCGGGGTCTCCGGCAGGGGAAGGCTCGCAGAAATAGGCTCTATTCTGGACGCCGCCGCAACAATACTAAGTAAAAATTTAAAATGAAAGAGTTTCTCGAAACTGTAGCCGACGAATTGAGGCGCATGCTAAACGAGGGTTGCGAAACCGTCGCGCTCGACGACGATTCGCTTAAAATCCTCCGCAGGATGAACGCCGAAGAGTTGGCTGCTGAAATGCGCGCTGAAATACCCTCCGAAGACGAGCCGGAAGAAGTAAAATTTGCGGGCGTCGACGACTTAAAAATAGAATCCAAAAAAGAGCAACCGCGCGAAAGGACAAAAATAGTGAAAAACACACCAAACTACGGCACAATTCCCCCGCCCACACCCTTCAAGCTTCCGGACGCCACGCCCTCCGAAAAGTGGAGCGCCCTCCGCGACATAGTGCTCTCCGACCCAATCTGCAACGCCCATGTAAAACCCGGCAAAAAAGTTGTATTCGGAGTCGGGAACCTATCCGCCAAAATATTTTTCTGCGGGGAGGCGCCTGGGGCGGACGAAGAGATACAGGGTATCCCGTTTGTAGGCAAAGCCGGCCAGCTGTTGACTAAAATAATATCGGCTATGGGGCTGTCGCGCGAAGACGTATATATCGGAAATATAATGAATTGGCGCCCGGAAATGCCGACCTCCCGCGGGAACCGCCCCCCCACAAGCGAGGAAATGGCCTATTGCCTACCGTATTTGAAGGCGCAAATAGATATCGTAAAACCGGAAGTAATAGTTGCGCTTGGCAAAACCGCCGTCAACGGGCTTCTCGGCGAGGATCCTATGCGGAAGATGGGAGCAATACGCGGCAAGTGGGAAAAATTTGCCAACGCCGACTTGATGATAACCTACCACCCCTCGTTTTTGCTCCAATACGGCAATAATATGAAGACAAAACGCCTCGTGTGGGAGGATATGCTCGCCGTAATGGAGCGCGTCGGCCTGCCAATATCCGAAAAGCAGCGAAACTATTTTCTATAAAAAGTAGCCGACGCTCTTTCCATACCTTTTCTCAAAAAATTTTACGCATTGAAAAAATTCCATATCCGCGCCCGACAAAAAAACTCCGCCAAAAGGCGGAGATTTTTTTGTGCAAAATCGCAAGCTAATGCTAAATCAGCCCGTTTAACATTCCGTAAAAATATATTGGTTTTAGCATATAGACCTTCAAAAACCACGCCAATCGGCTTTCCTTTGACATATCGAAAAGCGAAAGCGGAAAGGATATTTTAGGCTCTTTTGCGTAGTCGAACTCGCACATTAAAACGTGACCGTAGTCTGTAACTATGGGGCAAGCCGCGTAGCCGTCGTACTTTTCCGACGGCTCTTTGCCTTCCATTATCGATATTAGGTTTTCGGCGGCTATCGGATACTGCTTGCGTATCGCCGCGGAAGTCTTGCTCGTGGGGAGGGCGGAGGCGTCACCGAGCACTATTATATTTTTGTGCTTCGGGTGCACGAGAGTCTGCTTGTCAACCGCCGCCCAGCCCTCGGCCGCCGTCTTGCCCTTCTCTATTGAAAGCCCTGATTTCTTTATAAAGTCGGGGGCAGTCATAGGCGGCAAAAAGTGTATGAAGTCGTACTGCTCCTTAGTCTCGACAACCTTGCTTTTTGAAGGATTGTCTTTGTCGGCTATCTCTTTTATAAAATACGCCGTCTTTGTGGAGGTGTCTATGCCCTTTAACCTTACATGCGTGGAAATGGGGATATTCCTTTCTTTGTATATTTCAAGCAGGCGCTTGGTGAAAAACGGGACGTCGTACAGCTCATTGGCAGCCGTGTAGAAATTGAAATCGAGCTTTTCGCGCGTGCCGTATTTGCGGCTCAAATGCTCGGTAAGCATGCATATCTTTTTTGGGGCTCCGCCGCACTTATGCTTCGTGTAGGTGTCGGTATATATTCCCCTGCCGCCGTTGCGCGCAAACTTTTGCATGCCGTCCCAAGTGCGTATCGCGCCCTGGTGGTCGTATATGCAGTAGGCGTCGCCCTCGCCGAGCTTCTCGCGCGAAATACCCTCGACGCCGCCCCAGTTTATCTGCAAACCGGGCGCCAAAACCAGAAAATCATAATCTATCGTACCGTTCTTTGAGGTCACTACCTTGTTTTTTTCGGGATCGACCTCTATTACGGTATCCTTTATCCATTTTGCCCCGTCCGGAATGCAGTCTGCCTGTTTTTTATAGACGTCGTCCGTCCCGTAAACTCCTCCGGCTATGAGTGTAAACCCCGGCTGGTAATAGTGCAAATCAGACGGATCTATTATTGTAATGTCTGGGTTTTCAAGGCGCCTGAGCAGCTTGGCTGCTGTGGAAATACCGGCGGCCCCGCCGCCTACCACCACTATCTTGCCTTTTGCGGAAGAAGTCGCTGCGCTCGCCGTTCCGGCCCCGGCGGCAGTCGCCAATCCGGCCGCCGCCATAATCTTTACGAAATGGCGCCTGTCCATATTTCCGATTGATTTCAATGTTTCTTTTATTTCCTCTTGGGTATCCATAGTTATTGGCTTTTTAAGCGGATTTCCGCAATTTGTCAGTGAAAATCAAAGCGACTGCCGCCTTTGCGGCACTCCGCCACGTTCGTTATTTTAAAATTGTTTATTTAAATTGTTTCATTAATTATTTGTTTGCAAAAAAGCGCAAAATTCATTGTATTTCTAAGGAGCTTGGAGAAATCCGTTCCCCTTTTCAATAACATTCGGCTAACATTTTTATAACATTAGCCCTCCGATTGAGGAAAAATCTTTTAGAAATTTACCCCCCATAAAAAAATGAAACTCCCCAAAACCGTAATGGCTGCCCTTGCGGCGGTAGCGGCACTCAATCTCCCGGCTTCTGAAAAACAGCAGCTGGACTCTTATGTAAAATGCGGAATTCTTACCCCATCGGAAGCTTCGCAGATTTCAAGGTCGATGGCAAACGTTGTTCCAAAGCGCGAAGATACGCGCAAGCTAAGGCTTTCCAGCCGCATGCAGCTGCAATACGAATGGACCGACAGCTCCCTTGTTTCAGGACGCGGGACTAACTCAAACTCAGGGGCTTCATCTTTTCTCGCCCGAAGAATATTCATACAGGCAGACGCAGACCTTGGCGGCGGCTGGACTGCCCAATTCGGGCTTGACCTCGCAAGGACTCAGGCGAACTGCTTTTTAATCGACAACTACGTCGCAAAATCAATAGAGGGTGAATATATCGATGGAACTCTGTACCTCGGATATATGAAGCCGCAATTCATATACGAAGAAACAACTTCGTCGTTTGAGCTAAGCGCGATAGAGCGCTCTCCGGCAACGATGTTTTGGTCTGGAGCCGCAAGCTCAACGCGCATGGGGGTCGGGAACCGCTACGCAGGAGTCAGATGGAACGGCAACGTAAGGCAGGTTCCGGGATTGGCGTATATTCTGTCTGTCACTAACTCTTACCAACTCTCGCCAACTGACGGCAGATCGCCCTCCACAAAACTTATAGACAACTCCCTCGCGTATTGGTTCAGCGCGTCGTACACAATGAAAGGCAAGGAGAACCCGTGGAAACTCAAAATAGGGGCTTACTCTATGTATTCTTCGAGCGCAAACCGCGATAACAACTCCGCCATATACTCGATAAATCCGTACGTAGCCGGCAACTGGGGCAATTTTAATTTTTGGGCGGAGTACATCGGCTCGGTTGTCGCGGACGGACGGGTGTCCGCCGCAGGAAACCGCGAGCAGTGCTCGCCGTACGGAATTAACTTTTGCGTGGAGTACCTGTTTGACACCGAAGAATATGGGAAAATAGGCCCCGTATTCCGGTACTGCTGGCTCGATACAGACGGAAGGGGCATAACCATTTCAGACGCCGTAAGACAGGCTCCGAACGTGGGGACTCCCTTCGACCACGTGCAGGATTTTTACGCCGGAATAAATTGGTATCTAAACGGCAACGACCTAAAAATACAGTTGGGGTACGAATACTCCCAGTTCTCGGGCTCAATTCCGCAATCGCAGGCAACCGGCTGCGCGGAGGCCCACGCCTTCCGCATACAATTTCAACTTAAATTGTAGACTCTACGCTATGTCATTTAATGCTTGAAATCGGGGCGTCGATAAAAAAAATAACAAATAATAAAACACTGAGAAATGAAAGCTTTTTTTAAGAAAACAGCAATTATAGCGGCGGCCGCCGCAACACTATGCCTGCCGGTCAGCGCCGAAACCGTATTGCGTGTCGGGCACTTCCCAAACATATCGCACGCTCAGGCGTTGGTCGCCCACAGACTGAGCATGCTTGGCAAAGGTTGGTTTGAGGAAAGGCTCGGCAAAGACGTAAAAATTCAATGGATGCTTTTCAACGCCGGGCCAAGCGCAATGGAGTCCATCTTCGCGGGGGCGGTCGATATCACATACGTGGGGCCAAACCCCGCAATAAACGCCTTCGCAAAAACTCGCGGGCGCGATATTCGTATCCTCGCGGGAGCCGCCGACGGCGGGGCGTCGCTGGTCGTAAACCCCAAACTTGGGCTAAAAGAGCCGAAGGACTTTAAAGGCAAAAGCATCGGAACCCCGCAGCTCGGCAATACACAGGACGTTGCATGCCGCGCGTGGCTCATCGACAACGGTATGAAAGTCACGCTCATATCGGGCGAAGCGCGGGTGATTCCCACAGCGAATCCTGAGCAGCTCCTACTATTCAAACGCGGAGATTTGGACGCCGTATGGACGGTCGAGCCGTGGGTCACGCGCCTCGAACAAGACGCAGGAGGCAAAATATTTCTCGAACAAAAAGAGGCGGTCACAACAATCCTCGTCACAAACAATAAAACCCTAAAAAACCACGCCGAGCTTGTAAAAAAGTTTGTGGCCGCACACAAAGAGCTCACAGAATGGATTAACAAAAATCCCGCCGAGGCGCAAAAACTCGCGCTCGAAGCCCTCGACGCACTCATGGGCGGCGCAAGCATATCAAAAGAGCTCGTTGCGGCTGCTTGGCCGAGGCTTATTTTCACCTCCGAAGTCAACCATAAGGAACTCGAAAAATTCGTCGAAGACGCCTATAAATGCGGATTCCTGCGAAATAAACTCGATATAAAAAACATCTTCGCCGACCAAAATAAAAAATGAGCAATATTCATGCGGAACTCGAAAATGTCACGGCAAAGCTCGTCGTCGACAACGTAAGCAAAACATTTAATTCGGCGGGGGGCAAAGTTGAGGCCCTCAAAAACGTCAGCCTAAAAGTGGGCGAAGGCGAATTTGTATGCTTGGTTGGCCCAAGCGGCTGCGGCAAATCCACATTGCTAAACCTAATCGCGGGCCTCGATAAACCCGACAGCGGCACTATAAAAGTTGACGACACCGTCGTCACAGGCCCGGGGCGCGACAGAATGGTGATGTTTCAAGAGCACGCCCTCTTCCCGTGGCTCGATGTCTTCGACAACGTAATGTTCGGCCTAAGATTGAAGCCAAACCTCACCAATCCAGAGCGCAAGGAGGTTGCAAAATTCTACCTGCATTTGGTGGGGCTTGACAAGTTCGCGCATTCGGCAGTGCACGAACTTTCGGGAGGCATGCGCCAAAGAGTAGCGCTCGCGCGGTCGCTCGCGCCGAATCCAAGGATACTTCTCATGGACGAAACATTCGGGGCCCTCGACGCGCTCACCCGCGAACAGCTCTACGGCGAACTCCAGCAAATTTGGCAGAAGCGCAAAAAGACGATTATTTTTGTCACGCACAATATCCGCGAGGCAGTTTGCCTGGGCGATAGAGTCGTTCTTTTCTCGCCCCATCCCGGCAGAATAGTAAATACGTTCGAAATTGACATTCCGCGCCTGCGCGACATCAACGACCCGGCGCTCAGCCCATATACGCTCAAAATCACCGCCGCGCTAAAACAACACACCGACGGCAAAGAGGTTGCAGAATAATGAAAAAGTACAAGAGAGTTTTATTTTCGGCGGCAGTTTTCGCGATTGTCCTATTGCTCTGGGAATTTGCCGTAAGATATTTTGAATTTGCCGAGTATATGCTGCCGGCGCCATCGGAAGTCGCCGCGTACCTGTGGGGCGCTATTTGCGACTTATCTCTCCCCAAAGCCGTATGGGTCACGGGAAAGAGATTGTTCATAGGCTATTCCATAGGCATTTGCATAGGCATTCCAATGGGAATGCTCTGTTCGCGCTTCAATATTTTTAAAGACACTATCGGAATACTCGCATTGGGATTGCAGGCGCTGCCGAGCGTTTGCTGGGTGCCGCTTGCAATTATGTGGTTCGGACAGGAGGAATCGGCAATGCTGTTTGTGGTTGTCATGGGAACTGTGTGGTCTTTAATCCTCGCAACGCAGCATGGCGTCACCAACATTCCCCCGATATATCTGCGCGCCGCGAGCACCATGGGGTCGCGCGGGCTGCATACTTGGATTCACGTTATCGCCCCTGCCGCGCTGCCGAGCATAATTGGCGGAATGAAGCAGGGGTGGGCCTTCGCATGGCGCTCGCTTATGGCTGCGGAAATTTACGTCACGATACTTACAGGCTTCGGGCTCGGGCAGCTCCTCCACTACGGCAGAGAGCTAATGAGAATGGACCAAGTAATCGGCATTATGTGCGTGGTAATTGCTATTGGCCTATTGATAGACAAGGCAATATTTTCGCCGATTGAGCGCAACCTGCAAAAGAAATGGGGAATTTCGTCGGATTAGCCTGATTCCGCCCTACCCCAGATTGAATAAAATTTGTCTGAAACTCGCTTTACTGACAGAGCTTCAAGTAAACAAAAAGCCGCCGCAATTAGGCGGTTTTTTTATTTTTGGGAGGCAAAAGGCTTTCATAAAGAAATGCGCCAGAAGCTTTCTCAAAAAAAATATTTTTTGGAAATGGCGGCCAAAAATTTTTATATTTTACAATATTTGTTTCCCCTCATTTTTTTCCGCTTTTTTTCAGTCGCTGCGTGCGACATACCTTTCCTTGATTGTTCAAAAAGCAATCTCACGGCAATTCAAGTTCCCCATATTTTCAAGGCATTTTTTCACCTTTTTTATCAATTCGGATTTGAGTGAAAAACTCCGCACGCGCCCTTTTTAAATTAGAAATTTTAAATAAAAACATAGCGGCAGGATATAAAAACAGTAAAGCGGAATTGAAATTGCGTACCAAAATACGAGATTTTATATTGGCGAGTCTTACATTGAATAAATAAAAAATCTTTACCGTCATTTTTATAAGAAAGCCCATTAAGCCAACCCTTATTTATCAGTAGAGCACCGCAAACCTCGCGCGTTTAAGATATAAAGCGGATTCTAAGAGAAGCGTGGCATACTTTGTCGGGTTTCCCTTTTTTCCACGCTCGGTTTGCCCTGCGCAAAAAATTTTAAAAATGCAACTCTTAGAACCTTTCTTTATCGCTTCGCTAAATTTTTTAGAACTGCAATTTGCCCAGCGCGCTTTCTAAAAAAATAGGCGCGCCATAAAGCGCGCCACAAAATACAAGACAGTTTTTTTAAGCTTTACCGCCCTCCCCCGCAAGCGCTCCGAGCAACGCCTGATTGCGGAGAGCGACGAACGCAACCTTTTTTAAAAAATGGAAATCATTTAATTCCGCAAGCCACGCTCCTGAGCGCTAAGAGCGGCGACACCCCCTATACGCTGTTGCCTAGCCCAATCACAAATGTGGACGCTATCAACACAAGTATCCCGAGCCACAAAACGGTTTTTGTAAGCGCGCTCGTACCCTTCCATTCGCGCAATGCAAGAGCCCACAACGCCGCAAATATTATTATAAAAGACATGTGCAGCGACCAGCTTGAAAAGTCGTACTCCTTCCCAAGCTGCGTGGTTCCCATTCCGTAAAAGAAAAATTGTCCGTACCAACAAACGCCCGCCATAGCGCAAAGAATAAAATTGGCAATCCCCAAGCGCGCCCCTGCCGACACTATATCAACAGCGCTTTTATTCTTTACGAGCATGTAGCCGCAAATTAAAAGATTGCTTATAAAGCCTCCCCAAAGGGTCACGACAAGCACGGCGTTGTTCTTAAAAAAGTCGGCGGAGTCGGGAGCGAGCGCGCCAGTATCCACAGCAATGGATTTTGCAACCTCCGCAATCGGAGAGCCGATTGAAAGGGAAAACGAAAATCCCGCGCTAAACAACCCGCAAAATATCGCAACTGCAAGCCCCTTTTTAAGGTTGAACTCCGGCAGAGAATCCACGCGCGCACACTCGCGCTCCTTCATCACCCCCGCGAGCCCGTTTATGATTATTCCCAAGACGCCTATTACCACACCGGTCATAACGATTAACCCTCCGGTCGTGGTAAAAATATCGAGAAAAGTTCCAGAGACAATCGGCGGAATAAGCGTCCCGAAAATCGCGCATGTTCCGAGCGCGACGGCAACCCCGAGCCCCAGCCCGAGATACCGCATAGTAAGCCCGTACGCTACGTTCCCGAAGCCCCACATTCCGCCAAATAGGGCAGTGAGCAGAAGTATGTGACTATCTGTCTGCGCAATAGCCTGAGGCCATGACGGCATCGTTATCGTGGCAACTATCATTGGGGTCAGGAGCCACGCGACAATTCCCATTGCAATCCACGCGACTTCCCAACGCCATTTTTTTACGAACTTAATCGGGACGTAAAACGACGCCGACGCGAAGCCGCCTATCCCGTGGAGAAAAACACCGAGCAATGGATTCATTTTTATTTACGCTTCATGATTACGCCGCGCTCGTACTTTTTAACGGAGTCGAGCATTTTTATTCCGCACGGAACGCCCGCGCGCTTGCAGTATTCCGCCCAGACGTCGCCGGACGGCAGATTTTGCGACTCCTCGACAAGCGCCAAGCGCCTTCCGTAATCTCCGGAATTTTCCGCCGAGCGCAACATTGCGAGCGGGTCGAGAAGCGCCAAAAGCAGACTCTTGCGCGCCGCCCTCATGCCAATCGCCCAGGCAAAGATTCTATTTATGCTCGCATCGAAGAAGTCCATGCCTATGTGGACTCTCGAAAGGCCACCGCAGCGGACGACTTCGCGCATTGCCGCAACAGTCGGGTCGTCCGAGACTACGACATGGTCGCTGTCCCAGCGGACTCCGCGCGATACGTGCAGCAGCAGTTCCGGCACGAACATCAGCATTGATGAAATTTTATCGGCGATTGTTTCAGTCGGGTGGAAGTGCCCCGAATCAAGAGTGAGTATCAGGCCGTTTTTGACCGCATAGCCCATGAAAAATTCGTGTGAGCCCACGACGTAGCTTTCGCTGCCTATGCCGAAAAGCTTGCTCTCAACGGCGTCGCGCGCGTATTTTTTTGATATTTTTACTGAAAATATTTCATCGAGAGATGCCGCCATGCGCTCGCGGGGTGAGAGCCTGTCGGCGGGGAAATCCTTCATTCCGTCCGGCATCCAGAAGTTCGTTATGACGGTGTCGGACAAAGCCTTGCCTATTTTTTCCGCTATTTTGCGGCAGGCAATCGCGTGGGCTATCCAGAATTTGCGGACAGACTTGTCGGCGCTTGAGAGCGTAAAGCCGTCCGCCGCAAGCGGGTGCGAGAAAAATGTCGGGTTGAAATCGATTCCCATTTTGCGGTCTTTGCACCAATCCGTCCAGCCCTTAAAGTTGTCGAAGGAAATTTCGTCGCGGTCAACTTTCTTTCCGAAAAATTCGCCGTATATGGCATGCAGGTTTATGCGCGTCTTGCCGGGGATATATTTTAGTGCTTCGTCTATATCGGCTCTTAGCTCGTCCACGCTGCGGGCCTTGCCGGGAAAATTTCCGGTCGCCTGTATGCCCCCGCAACCCAATGTCGCGTCGGGAGTCTCAAATCCGCCGACGTCGTCGCCCTGCCAGCAGTGCATTGAAAGCGGTATTTTGTCGAGTACCTCCATCGCCTTTTCGGTGTCCACACCAAAATCGGCGTATATCTGTTTTGCAGTATTATAACTTGATGCCATATGAAACATATATTTGTTTTATTTTGTTTTATTTTCAAGTTTTTTTGATTTTCTTTGAAACAAAAAAAATCCCAAGCAATCAAAGAAAATTTAGCTAAAAAAAAATATTGTGTTTTGTTAGTTTTTCTTTAGAGTTAAAAATAATAAAATGTAGTCTTTGCACATAAAGGAATCTATGAAAAAACCTTTAAATTTCTTGGTCGCCCCCGATAAATTTCGCGGATCTCTATCCGCGGCGCAAGCATCGCATGCAATAAAAATGGGGATATCCTCCGCTATCCCAAACGCGACAATTACCGAATTTTCGCTGACTGACGGCGGCGACAGCTTTGTCGATACCGTCGCAAAAGTTAAAAAAGGCGCAAAAGTAATAAGGCTCAAAACAATAGACCCCACCGGCCAAACATTGACAGCCAAATGCGCATTGCTCGACGACGAAACGGCTCTTGTGGGGCTCACCGAAGCCTCGGGAATTAACCTCATATCGGAATCCGACCGCAACCCCGCAACTCTTACAAATATCGGCTCCGGAAACATTCTTGCAAAGCTCGTGGAACGTGGCTATAAAACGATAATCGTAGGCGTCGGCGGAAGCGCGACAAACGACGGGGGAATCGGCCTCCTAATACCGCTTGGATTTAAATTTTTAGACGAAAAGGGCCAGCCGATAGAACCCAACGGAAGGGGACTTGCAAAACTCGCAGAAATAGTCCCGCCGGGAAAGCCCATACCCGCGCGCTTCATAGCCGCAACAGATGTGGATATTCCGCTTCTTGGCGAACACGGCGCGGCGCTGCAATTCGCGCGCCAAAAGGGCGCAAACGACTCCGAAATAAAAGAGCTCGAAGCAAATATGAAGCGCCTTACTGAGGTTTCCCAAAAATGCCTCGGCAAAAGCCTGCACGAATCCCCCGGCTCAGGCTCGGCGGGAGGCTGCGGATACGGGCTTATAAACTTCCTCGGAGCAAAGAGAGTCAGCGGGTTTGAACTCTTCGCCGAATACGCAAACCTCGACAAGTTTGTGAAAGAGTGCAATGTGCTCGTGACAGGCGAAGGCAAGTTCGACAAGACCGACTCGCAAGGCAAAGGGCCGTATCTGCTCGCACAAATGGCTGAAAAGCATAAAAAGCACATATGGATTCTATGCGGAACGTCCGAGGTGTCCGAGGCGGATCTGGAGGAAATGAAGCTCTCCGATGTGAAAATCGGGGAAATCGCAAAAATTGCCCCTAATATAATAGAGGCGAATAACCGCGCCGCAAAGTTCCTCGCTGCAATCGCGCGCGACTTTGCGCTAGGAATGCTCTAATTTGCCCTAAGAAACTTTCAGAACAAAGATTTTTTGATATAAATCCGCGCCCGCAAATTGTATGCGGGCGCATTTTTGTGATTACGCAAAAACATTTATCTTCCAAGCCCCCATAGAGTGCATCGCAAAAACTTAGGCGTTTATTAATATTTGCCAAATAGGCCCAGCCTATCCCCGCCCTGCGCAAATATCTTTCTATATTTGACTATTAATATCCAGCCACCTTGCGCCGGACGCCGTTTTTTCAATCGTTTGTTTCCCTGCCAAAATGAGTAAGCAGCGGCTTGCTATTGCCTGGTCTGCCGGGCATTGTAAAGCATTTCGCAGGCTATTTTTGGGAAAAAAGTTCTCATGATTAAAAAAAAAGTCCGCATTTCATATTTTTTTTGGGAAAACCTCCGCCAATACGCCCCCGCTTGAAACTGTGTGGATTGTGCCCCAAGACAAAAAGTTTTCTTCTCCACTTACGCTACATAAAACTTTCTATCGTTTTCAGAGCGCAACTACAATCGATTCTTGACTAAAACATTCAAGATTGTTTACTGCCTATTTTATGAAAAAATTTGGGTTTATAGGCGCCGGCAAAATGGCGGGCGCCATAGTTCGCGGAATGATATCATCGGGAGCCGTAAAGCCGTGCGAAATAATTTGCGCCTGCGGCAACGACGACACCGGCAAAAATCTATCCGAACAAACGGGGATTTCGCTCGCTAAGAATATAGAAGAACTGCTGTCTTCGGCGGAAATTATAGTCGCAGCCTGCAAACCGCAGCAGCTCGCGCAAGTCGCCGAAGCGGCGGCGGGAGCGCGCGCAAGCCTCTTGATTTCAATCCTTGCGGGAGCAACAATTGCGCGCCTGCGCGAATGTTTCTCGCACGTAGGTAAAATAGTCAGGGTAATGCCGAATATGCCGGCGCAAATATCGCAAGGAATATCCTGCTTCGCGCCCGAATCCGAGCTTTCCGACAAAGAGCTAAAAGCGGTGGAAACAGTCCTCGGCTCCATCGGTGAATACATGCAGACCGACGAAAATAAGCTCGATGCGGTGACAGCCCTATCCGGTAGCGGCCCGGGATACCTTTTTGAGTTTGCGGCAGCTCTCATCGAAGGCGCAAAGAATATCGGCTTTACCGAAGAGGAAGCGAAAAAACTCACCGATAAGACGCTGCTTGGCTCGGCAATGCTACTGTGCAAATCTCCGCTTAGCGCCGACGAGCTGAGGATTGCCGTTTCAAGCCCCGGCGGAACGACTCTCGCAGCTCTCGATGTATTCGAGAAAAGCAGATTCCGCAAAACTGTTTCCGATGCGCTCAAAGCAGCCCAAGAGCGTTCGAGGGAACTTTCGAAACTCTAAAAAAAAAACTAAAATTATTCCCAAAAAAAGAATCAAAATACTTGACTTTTTATAAAAACACTGACAGCCTATAAACAACAACAGTTCAATTCGACACTTAAAATAATTGATATGAAAAAACTACTTTTAACCCCTGTACTTGCAGTTATCCTCTCCGCATGCACCTTCACCGAAGATGTCGCGGTTTCTTCAATGCCCGAAGGCGCTAATGTTTTTGTAAATAATGAACTCGTGGGGCAGACACCCACAATTATCAACCTACAAAAAAATGGGGTTTACGATATCAAGCTCGTCAAAAAGGGCTATAAAGATGTCAATATGAATGTCGCATCTGTTAAGGAAAATCCGATTGTAAAATTCGGCCCCCTCGTTGACGCAGGTTATTACAAGACTTTTGAACCCTCCTGCATAGACCAAAGCCTCAAGCCGGCTTTCCTCCCCGACTCAGTTGGCAACGACCCGTTCGGCGAGCTCAGCAAGTCCATTGCAAAGGCTGACGAAATGCGCAAGAGCGGTGAAATCTCTCCCGAAGAACATTCCTACATGATCCTTGCGATTACCGAGTTCTTCACTAAAAAATAATTGATAAAATAGACTTTTTGGCGGCTTTCGGGCCGCCTTTTTTTTTGCGTATATTTATTTTTCCCCCAATAGGCGTGGAACGCAAACCGCGTCCAAAGACTGACGAAAATAAATTGGATATGCGTTTGTGCTTGGTTTTTGCAATTTTACTACATAATATTTACAGTACTTATGTTGAACACGTAAAGTTATCGTAATGAAAATAAAAATAATCACCTTTTTATTTTTAACATTCAGTGCGCTCATATCGCGCGGAAGTGTAATTCCATATGAATTGGGGGACGGCGCGCTCGCAGAAAATGTCCGCATGTTTAATTTGGACGACACAGAGCTTTATAAGAATAAAATCCCCAATTCGAAAGCAGCGGAATTTATGCTAAAAAATGTTCCACGCTTCGATTGTCCGGACGAATTAATAGAAAAAGTCTATTACTTCCGCTGGTGGACATTCCGAAAACATTTGCGCAAAACAGAATCGGAAGGCTGGGTCATTACAGAGTTTATGCCCGACGTTTCATGGGCCGGAAAGCACAACACCATATCGTGCGCCAGCGCACACCATATGAGGGAGGCGCGATGGTTGCGCGACGAAAATATCGCAAAAGACTACGCGGCTTTCTGGTGCTATTCGTCCGGCAAGCCCCGCGCCTACTCTTCTTGGTTTGCAACCTCCGCTCTCGAAATTTACGCCAGTACAGGCGACATTGAATTTATAAAGCGCCTGTATCCAAAATTGAAGGAAAACTACGCCGCATGGCGCAAGAGCAATTTTGACAAATCAAAAGGCCTTTTCTGGACGACCGATCTCGCCGATGGCATGGAGTTATCGGCTTCGGGCTCGCTGCATCCATTTTGGAAAGGATACCGCGCCACTATAAATAGCTACATGTATGCTGAATGCGAGTCCCTTTCAAAAATTGCCAATATGCTTGGCTATAAGAAAGAATCCGAGCTGTATGCCAATGAGGCGCTAATGTTAAAGAACAATATAAATACTCTGCTCTGGGACGAGAGCGCCAAATTCTATAAAGTTCTTCCCAAAAGCGGAGACGCCTCCATATTCTCGCCCCACCGCGAACTCCACGGCTACACCCCGTGGTATTTTAATATCGCCCCGCAGCAATACGCGCAAGCTTGGCTTCAAGTTAAAGATGAAAATGGATTCAAAGCCCCATTCGGCCTCACAACTCTCGAGCGCCGCAGCCGCCTGTTCAGCGTAAACTATGTCGGCCACGAATGCCAATGGAACGGCCCCGTATGGCCATACTCTACATCGATAACGATTTCCGCAATGGCAAATTTCATACGAAGCAATCCTCAAAAAATACTCGATAAATCCGATTTTTTCGACGCCCTAAAAATATACGCTGCCTCCCATAAAAGAACGCGTGAAGACGGTAAAACCGTCTTTTGGATAGACGAAAACATAAATCCCTTTAACGGAGACTGGATTTCGCGCACAAGATTAAAGAAGTGGAAAAACGGTACATGGGACGAAGAATTTGTCGAACGCGGCAAAGACTACAACCACTCCACCTTCGCCGACCTAATCATAAACGGACTTGTCGGCATACAGCCGCAGCTTGGCGGAGACTTGCTAATAGAGCCTCTCGCGCCCGATTCATGGGACTATTTTGCCTTGGACAATATTCCATATAGGGGAAAGCTCATATCCGTATTATGGGACAAAGACGGTTCGCGCTATGGGAAGGGCGCCGGTTTTGCGGTATTTTCAGACGGGGTGGAAATCGCCCGCACAGACATTCCCTGCAAGTTAAAAATACACTTTTCAGACAGTATTAAAAAAGGCGATTAGTTTGTGTAAAAAATTCCTAATAGATTCCCAAGAATTTTTTAAATTGCACGCTCGCAAAACCGCAAAGTTTTTTGTTCCCCACAAACCTCTCTTTGATAAATCTAAAAATCCCGACAATCGTTTTTATGCCTTTTTTTATTCATTAAAAAAAGCAGTATATACGGAAAAATTAAAAAAATTTCGCCGCAACGCTGAAAGATAAAATTTTATAGGCGGCAAATACGGGTATTTTTTTATGTTCCCCAAGGTGCAAACGCTTGCTAAGAATTTTAGGATTTTTCTCAAAATAGTGCGATAAACATCAAGTGTTCTAATCCCGCGCGAAAGAGAGAAAAAAAATCCGCCCAATTCAATAAATCTATTTCAAAAAAAAAGCGGAGAAAAAAATCTCCGCATTTTTTAGGCGCGCCTCGGCCCTGCTAACTAAACTACTAGCGCCTCCTGCGGAAAACCGCCATAGACAGCGCTATCGCACCTATTAACACTGCCAACTCCGCGGGTTCCGGAACAGATGTAAACGATACCTGCAAGACTTTGCCAAGCCCGTCTTCGCCGGCAATCCACTGGAAATCCGCATACGTGTCCAAATTCGCGGCATAAAAATTGTCGTTAGCATCGTCAGCGAAACCTAATGTTTCTCCGTCCACGTATATCAAATCAAACCATATGTCTTTATCTACGAGACCGAGACCGATTGTATCAAAATTATTGAAATCCATCATAATTTTCCCAGCTCCGGATTTCAGAAAATCGCCCTCTATAGTTATAGTCTCGGGCGTCTCATTAGCCATTGCCTCGTCCGAATTGATAAAACTTATTGCGCCCCCATTCCACTCTGCGGACGATACGGTCATATTTGTTATAGCCCCTATCTTTCCGCCGTTAATTGTAAGCTTGCCGTGCGAAGCTCCGAAAGCTGTACGCAATACCAGAGTACCGCTCTCAACCTGTATGTATCCGTTAAATGAATTGTCGCCGGACAACACCTGCTTGGCGCTTCCATTCATAACAACATTCATAGTCGTCGTTATTGCGGGTTTGCCGTCGCTGTCGTCTGCCGTTACGGGATTTGTGACCATTCCGGCAAATTCGGCGTCGGCGGAATTTTTTAGCACAAGTGTGGAATTTAGTCCATTCGCGTCCACTTCTGCTCCCGTAGATATCATTGCTCCGCTGTGTGTGCCACTTAGACCTCCAAACGCATAAAACTGCTCCACTCCATTATTTTTTCCGTAACGCCCCAAATCCAGCCGCGAAGTATATCCTGAAAAATCAACTATTCCGGATACGACAGATTGCGGAGTCGCGAATGTCGTAGCAGCCCCAGCAGTTCCCAGCTGCACGCGCCCGGGATTTCCTTTAAAAACAATATCTTTGCCTATTTTTATAGAGTTTACCCCGTTGTTTCCAATTCGTAATGCATTCCATACGGAAGTGCCAATGCCGTGCATATTTACAGATCCTCCAACGTATATATCTGTTTTAGGATCACTGCCAATATACGCCACTGCTCTAGATGAATATGTAATGTCTTCTTTTATCGTTATATCGTGGCCGTATGATTTAAACATCAGCCAATTGTCGTTTGCGTTTTCTATCGTTATGCTTTTAATGGTAACGTCGGCCGATAAGGAGGGAGAGCCAGCAATTTGGTAACGGTAACCAACACTAGAACTCCCCTCGGAAAAACCTGTAAATTTAAAATATACATCGGTATTTTCATTTGGGGCTGTAACAGACGACGCATATGTGTATTCGGGCACATAATAAGTCGTCTCTCCCGAATCGGACGGAACCTTAACTTCATTAATCTTATAGCCGGTCGCCCAGTTGTATGCGTCGGAGTACTTGGATTTTTCCGCGCTTGAAAAATCTCTGTCTATATTCCATATAATGCCGGTGCCCTCAATATTTCCCGAAGCGGCATTAAAATATGTAGCTGCGTCCACCCAGTATAATGTATCTGCACTGGCGCAAACTGCAGATATTATTAGAGAGGCAATGGAAAGCGTAATGGGTAATTTTCTCTTTTTAATATTCATAATATAAAGCAATTTATTTTTTCTTAAAACGAAAATAATCGAAAGTCAAATATTTTAACTGCCCGTTTCAAAAAAAAGCGATTTTTGCCGTTTTTGATTTAAATCATATTTTGCTCATATTCCGTATATTTTTGACTCAAATTGCCTCGTTATACGGCCACAAGAAAGTATTGTAATTCTAATAATAGAAAACGCGAAAATTTTATAATTTCGCGTTCTTTATTTTTATTTAAAGATTTTTGCAATATTTCGCAGTTCAAATAAGTTAAAAAAATATTATACTAAATCTCAATATAGAAAATTAAAATTTTTGGTTCATTTCCTTTGCGGGAATCGCCTCTATATCCGATACGACGGGTCGCGCAGGAACCCCCACAACCGTCGTATGCGGCGGGACATCGTCAATAACGACGCTTCCGGCGCCTATTTTGGCTCCCGTGCCTATGGTTATGTTCCCGATTAGCTTTGCGCCAGCGCCTATCAACACGCCCGACTTGACTTTTGGGTGGCGGTCGCCGGTCGATTTGCCAGTCCCGCCAAGAGTGACTTCGTGCAGAATCGATACATTGTCCTCAACAACGCTCGTTTCCCCCGCCACAAATGACGTCGCATGGTCAAGCAATATTCCCCCGCCAAATTTTGCGGCCGGGTGGATATCCACGCCAAAAATCTCGCTGCAAATGCTCTGTATATAGTACGCCGCTGATTTGCGCCCCCTGCCCCAAAGCCAATGCGCAACCCTGTATGAAGAAATCGACATAAACCCCTTGTAATACAAAATTGGATTTATAAACGCCGTGCAGGCAGGGTCGCGCGACTTTATCGCGGCTATGTCGTAAACTATGTTTCGGCGCGTTGCCTCGTCGTCGGAAAACGCGTCCATAAATATTGTGTACAAGTCGCCCTCGCCGATTGCGTTCCGGCCGAGCTTGCGCGAAAGCCTCACGCTGAGAGATTCAAACAAGTCGCGGCGCGACAGTATCACTTCGTCTATAAGCCTCGCAAGCAGAGGCTCGCGCGCGGCTATCTCCGCCGCCTCCTCTCGGACTGCCGTCCATACGGCGTCGATGCATCTCTGGGTATTGTCCATAAAAAATTCTCCGCTTTCAAATAAAAGCCTACATAGCCTTAGTTTCAATACAAAACGCCGACTCGGAACTTTATTTTATTGAATACATCCATAAATCGTGAAAAATTTTTATATTATGAAAAAATTTTTATCAATTATGGCGTTTGCGGCTTTCATTGTCTCAGGTTGCTCAAACTTTACCCAAGAAATGAAGGACGGCGCGTCTTTCGCAAACCTCGACAAGGTTTATGTGGAACAATCCTCCGGCCTCGGCTCTCCGTTTGCCGTAAATGCAAGCGAAATAAATTCCCAGACAAAACTCGCAGTCGAAGAATTTCTGAAATCAAAAAAATATCAAATTGTAAAGAACCGCTCCGATGCCCAGATAATCTTCCGCCCTATATGGAATCTGTCGCTTGCCGCACCGGAATCTTTCAATCCGGAACCGATATCAATGCAGGCGTCGCAGCCGCTGCCGCTTGGAATGCAAAACTCAGATGCCTACGCCACGCTTGAAATACAGGCAGTGCTCCCGCAAAGCGGCGATATATGGTCGTGGCGCGGATTCTCCCCCATAAATATGACCCCGCAAAACGCGACAGCCGGCCTTATAAAAGACCAAGTCGAGTGGTGTCTGCAATATTTCCCGCCAGAAGAATACCCGTCGGCTCTCGACCAGTACAAAAAGAAGGCGGAAGTAAAAAAGGCGGAGGCCGCCCAAAACCCGTACAATGAAGTGCTGATTAAAGAACGCCAAAAGCGCGGGCAATAGCTTCCCGCCGACGCCTCAGCAGCACTTGATGCAACACTAAAAATACTTACGCCGGGAGCCTGAACGCCCCCGGTTTTTTTAGCGCATAAATTCCCCTTGCGGAATTATGCTTGAAACTCGCAAATCAAAAAATAATCTGCCAGACATGAATTGCTTTATAAAGACATTATTGTGCGCGGGAATCGCAGCCGCTTCGTTAAACGCGGCCGACAAAAAAACGGACGATTGGCAAAACGAAGCCGTTTTTAGAATCAATAAAGAGCCCGCCGCTGCGACAATGAAATTCTATCCCACCGCCGAAAGCGCGCTTCAAGGCGGCTATTCGCCGTACGAAATGTCGCTCGACGGAACTTGGAAATTTAAATTCTACGGTAATCCCTCGCAAGTTCCCTCCGACTTCTTCAAGCCCGACTTCGACGACTCTAACTGGGGGAACATAGAGGTTCCGTCCAACTGGGAAATGTCGGGGCACGGCACCGCTCTTTACACAAACATCACATACCCGTTTGCGAAAAACCCGCCGCGCGTAATGGACGAGCCCAAAGAGCGCTTCACTACCCGCCCAATAGAAAACAGAAACCCGACGGGCCTTTATCGGCGCGACTTTGAAGTCCCGCAAAACTGGGGCAACGGAAAGGTATTCATAAAGTTCGGCGGCGTCGCGAGCGCATTTAGGATTTGGGTAAACGGAATGGAAGTCGGCTACTCCCAAGACAGCAGAACGCCTGCCGTCTTCGACCTCTCAAAATACCTGAGATTCGGCAACAACACTATCGCTCTTCAAGTATATAAATATTCGGACGGCTCTTATTTTGAAGACCAAGACTTTTGGAGGCTCGCCGGCGTATTCCGCAATGTCAACCTCTACTGGACGCCTGAAATACTCGTCCGCGACGTATTTTTAAAGCCGACGCTCGTAAACGGATACCGCGACGGCAAGCTCGACGCGGAAGTCGTAGTTGAAAACCCCACCGATATGCCCCGCGGCTTCAAGCTCAAAGGATTCCTTTTTGACGGCAAAAAACGCCTGTCGGTCGCGGAGACCTCAAAAAGCCTCGATTCAAAAAAATTCGCCGTCTGCAAATGGAACTTCCCGAGCGTTCCGGGCGTCAGGCAGTGGAGCGCGGAAACGCCAAACCTCTACACTTTACTGCTCGAATTTGAAACGGCCTCCGGAATAAAAATGTACGCCCCGTTTAAAGTGGGCTTCCGCACCGTGGAGCGCAAGAACGGGCAAATTCTCGTAAACGGGAAGCCCGTGCTGTTCAAAGGCGTAAACCGGCACGAACACCATCCGAAGCTCGCCCAGGCAATCGATAAAGATGTCTCAAGGCGCGACATCTTGGAGATGAAAAAATACAACATCAACGCCATCAGAACCTCACACTATCCCAACCGCCCCGACTTCTACGAACTTTGCGACGAGCTTGGCATGTATGTCATAGACGAAGCCAACATCGAAATGCACGACCTCGACAGCATGGGCAAAAAAGCCCCGTTTATGGAGGGCGAGGGATGGGGCGCCGCCCTTTGGGATAGAATCAACAATATGGTGGAGCGCGACAAAAACCATGCGAGCATCGTAATATGGTCGCTCTGCAACGAAACCCTCGACAATAAATTCTTTAAGCAGGCTGCGGAAAAGATACGCAAGCGCGACCCTTCGCGCGTACTGCACTTCGACCGCGACTACGGACAGAAATATGTCGATATGTATTCAAGCATGTACGCCTCTCCGGAAGATATTTCGCGCCACATTGCGCGCCAAAAAGAAAAGCCGGAATCCGAAAGAATGCCCGCCATAATCTGCGAATACGCCCACGCAATGGGCAATAGCGGCGGCTGCCTCACCGACTACTGGGAGCTCGTACGCAAGGAACCGATGTTCCAAGGCGGATTTATTTGGGACTGGAAAGACCAGGGTATTTACAAAAATTCGGAGCCTTACACTGTTGTATCCGACTCCGCCGACCCGCAAAGGGATATTGCCGTATTCAACGATACCGTCTCAAAGAACGTAATGGAAAACGCTTCCATCGTCGCATTCCCCGGGCTTTTCAGAACACCAGCGAAGGCCTTTACAGTGGCAATCGAAATCGCATCCGAAGGATTCGTTCCCCGCACGCCCTACGACGAAGGCGGCGCGAAAAATACAAAACGCGCCCCGTGGAAGCTTGACGAGGAAACCATTGTGCGCCAGCCGGGCGTGTTTGAATTAAAATTCTTTAACGGCAGAAAGGTTGTGTCGTTCTCCGTTTTCGACAGCAAGCAATGGATAAACCTTGAAGCCAAAACCGATTTGTTGGGCAAGGACGCCCAGATTGCGGCAACTTTCGGCAACGGGAAGATGAAAATATACATAGACGGCCGCGAAGCCGCCTCAAAAGATGTCGCCGACGCGCAGTTTACAGCGTCCGCCGCGCCCCTGTCGATAGCCGAATACGACAAGGAAACCCACTCCCGCTTCGCCGGCGCCGTAAAAAAATTCCGCGTAATCGACGCCGCAATCGGAAGCGACTTCTTCACCGCCCTGCCCTCTGGCGCACGCGAACTTTCGATGGTCGATTTCGCCGACTTCGCCCAAAAGCCACGCGATGACAAATACTTCGCTTTCGGCGGAGACTTCGGCGACTTCCCGACGGACTACTCGTTCTGCCTCAACGGAATCGTGCGCCCCGATTGGAAGCCGTCGCCACAGGCTTGGGAAGTGAAGAAAGTATATCAAAATATACATGCGAAGCCGTGCGGTTTTGCCGACAAAAAATTGAAAGTTAAAATATTCAACGAAAACTTCTTTACCGGCCTCGAAAACATCGAAGCCTCATGGACGCTCACGCGCGACGGCCGCGAAACGGATTCTGACGATTTCGACCTCCCGGCAATCCCGCCGCAAACCGAAAAAATCGTTGAAATAGACCTGTCCGACTGCGACTTCTCAAAGCGCGGCGAATACGCCCTTCGCCTGAGCTTCAAAACGCGCGATGACACTTCAAACGGCATTGAAGCCGACTCGGAAATAGCATGGGAACAATTCCCTCTCGAAGGAAGCTACGCCCGCACCGCCGTGTCCGAAAAAGGCGAAATGAAGGTTACCACAAACGACCAGACTCTAGTGGCCGAAGGCGAAAACTTTATCGTACGCTTCAACAGAAAAACCGGCTGGCTCGAATCATTCAAATTCGACTCTCAGCTGCTGGTTGACGGGCCGATGAAGCTGAGCCTCAGACGGCCCTTTACAAACAACGAAATGGGCGCAAAGCTCTCGAAAGAGCTCGCGGTATGGCGCACGGCGGAAGACAGAATGAGGCTCGTAAAATTCAAGTCCGACCACGTTTCCGGAAGCGGAAAATCCATACTGAAAGTCGAGGCGCAATACGACATTCCCGCGCGCGGCTCCAAGGCCTCATTCTTCTACGAAGTGCGCCCGGACGGCTCAATATCGGTATCGGCAAAGGTATCCCCCGCCGCCGGGCTGCCGCCGCTCCAAAGAATCGGCATGCAATTCCGCGTCCCGAGCGAGCTCGACGAGCGCGAGTGGTTCGGCGAAGGCCCGTACGAAACGTATTCCGACCGCCGCGAGGGCGCGTGGGAAGCCGTGTTTAAATCGAAAATCTCGGACTCGTTCTTCCCGTATATAGAGCCGCAGGAATCGTCAAACGCAGTTGGCGTAAGATACGCAAAAATATCGGGCTCCAACGCCGACGCCGCCCTGCTGATAGAAACTGCCGACTCCAAGAATTTAGAATTCTCCGCCTATCCGTGCTTGCCCGAAGACATAGAGCAGGCGTCCCACCACCACCAGATTCCGCGCAGAAACTTTAACGTCGTCACAGTTTCCGCGCTGTCGGCCGGGGTCGGCGGGAAAAATTCATGGAGCAAAAGCGGGCTCGCCGAAAAGCAATATACGGTAGAATCGGGAAAAACCTACGAGTTCTCGTTTATTCTCAAAGGCATTGAAGACTGATGAATAAGCTCCAGCGCGCAAAGTTTGTGGAGGAGAGGCTCGAAGCGGCCTTTCCCCACCCGGAAATACCGCTCGACAGCCTTGACGACTACACATTCCTCACCGCGGTAATGCTCTCGGCTCAATGCACCGACAAGCGCGTAAACGAGGTGACTCCCAAACTTTTTGCCGTTGCCGATACACCCGAAAAAATGGCGAAGCTTTCGGAATCGGAAATACGGGAGATTATAAAGCCGTGCGGGCTATCGAACTCAAAGGCAAAAAACATTCTCCAAACTGCAAAGATTTTAAGGGACAAATACGGCGGCAAAGTACCGCGCAGTTTTGAAGAATTGGAGGCATTGCCGGGCGTCGGGCATAAAACGGCGTCGGTGATGATGGTGCAGGCTTTCGGGACGCCCGCATTTCCTGTCGATACGCACATACACAGGCTCGCAAAGCGCTGGAAACTCTCCGACGGCAGCAGCGTCGAGCAAACCGAAAAAGACCTAAAAAAACTCTTTCCAAAAGAAAAATGGGGAGCGCTGCACTTGCAATTCATATATTACGGAAGGACTTTTTGCAAGGCGCACACATGCAAGACTCCCGAAACAATGTGCGAAATATGCGCCGCCATTAACGCGAAAAAATGACGGAAATTTTCATAATAACAGGCGTTACGTGCTCGGGGAAAACGAGCATGTCAATGGAGCTCGCGCGGAAGGAGGGCGCCGAAATAATATCCTGCGACAGCGTCCAAATATACAGGGGCATGGACATCGGCAGCGCAAAGGCGTCGGCGGAAGAAATGTCGGAGATTCCACACCACCTTGTGGACGTTTGCGACTGCGACAAACATTTCGACGTTTCGGAATACGTTGCGCTCGCAAAAAAAGCCCTTGAAGATATTGCAGCGCGCGGTAAAAAAATCATAGTGTGCGGGGGGAGCGGATTTTACCTGCGCGCGTGGTTCGCGGCAGTCACCGACGGAGTCGGGATACCGTCGGAAATAAAAAGCGTCTGCGACGAGATAGAGCAGAGAGGAGCAAGCGCGCTTAAGGAGGCGCTTCTAAAAATAGACCCTGCCGCCGCGGATACGGTCGATATTTTAAACCCGCGGCGCGCAAAAAACGCGCTCGCGCGCTGCATGGCGTCGGGAATGACTTGCGCCGAGCTCTCCGCGAGGTTTGCCGCCCTCCCCTGCCCAATGGGCAATATTTTCCGCAAAGTGCGCATTCTCGACCTTCCAGACTCAGAGCTTGCCCCAAAAGTCCGCATTCGCACCCGCACAATGATAAGCGCAGGCCTAATAGAAGAAACGCGTCGCCTAATCGGCCTTGGAATAAAAAACAACCCTTCCGCAAGCTCGGCAATAGGATACCGCGAAACTATCGACTGGCTCGAACGTGGCAACAGCTGCGTTTCAGATTTGGAAGAGCAAATCGTAAAAGACACCCTTGGACTGGTAAAAAAACAGCGTAAATATTTTAAAAATTCCCTCCTAAAAAACGCCGATAATTTTCAGCTATTTTAGGATTATAAATCCTGAGGGGCAGTCAGCACAATTTGGCTTAACGATTTCAGCATTTCCATTGATATAATGGCAAGATGTGAAACACGCGGGCACTCCGCGCAATTCACAAAAAAAACGCCCGCTGCAATGCTCGCGGGACATTTTTTGTTTGGTGCGGCGGGAAAAAATTCTCTAAAATTACGCCTCGTCGCCCGCAAACACCGACCTCAACGCCTCCAAGACATTCGGGGGCACAAACTCTCCGATGCGCCCGACATCGTAGCAGGCAACCTGCTTTATCAACGTTGAGCTCAAATAAAAATATTTGTGGGATGGCATCAAAAAAATAGTCTCGACTTCGCCGTCAAGATGACGGTTCATCTGCGCCATTTGGAATTCAAACTCGAAGTCGGAAACCGCCCGAAGTCCGCGTATGATGGCGCTCGCGCCCGTATTGCGGACAAAATCGACAGTCAAGCCGTCGAACGCCTCGACCCTCACATTTTTAATTCCCTTCAAATTTTCCTCGAAAAGGCGCTTTCTTGTGTGGAAGTCGAGCAGCGGCCCCTTCCCAGCATTGCGCGCCACAGCGACAACAACTTCGTCAAACAGGCGCAACGCCCTGTGCAGAACATCGAGATGCCCGTTCGTCACGGGATCAAACGTACCGGGATAGACCGCGATTTTTTTACAATTTTGCATTTGCTTAAATTAAGTTTTTTTACGAGCCTAAAAAAGGCGATTCAAAAAGTCTTGTTAAACGCGAAATAGTGGCAATACTTTTTTAACAATGAATACTCCGAATTTTTTGACCGCACTGAGAGTCTTGCTGACTTTTTTAACGGCGTTGCTCTTGTGCCTGCCGTTAAAATACGCCGCGACAGCCGCCTTCGTAATATACTGCGCGGCGGGCGCTACAGACTGGTTCGACGGCTACATAGCCCGCCGCAACAACCTTGTCACGACCTTCGGGAAATTCATGGACGCCCTTAGCGATAAAATAATGGTTTCAACCGCGTTCCTCACACTTTTTGCGCTCGGCATGTTCGGAGACTGGACATTATTGGCCCTGTTTTGCGCAATTCTCTCGATGTCGCGCGAATTTTTTGTAAGCGGCATAAGAATGATAGCAGCAAGCCGCGGCATAGTGCTTGCCGCAGAAACAATGGGCAAATACAAGGCGGGATTTCAAATGTACTCGCTCGGGGCGATAATCTGCGCCCGCGCGCTTGACATAGACTTTGAATGCGAAAACTCCATTTTGTACGGATTTGCCTTTTTCTCAGCAATAGTTACACTCATACTCTCAACAATACTGTCCGTATGGTCCGGCGCAGTTTACGGAACCCGCTACGGATATTTATTGAAAGAGTAGCCCTTCAAACTCTGCAAAAATATGGACTCTGCCAGAAAAAAACTCTACCCGTGGGCGGCAGCCCTTCCCAAAAAACTCTCCACAAGATTTGCCACCCTTTGGGGGCTTGGCTCTCTAAATGCCCCCGGCACATGGGGAAGCGCTGCGGGAATAGTGCTGTACGCCGCGCTATTTGCCGGAATCGGGCTTGGCAGGTACATAATTTTCGCGGCGATATTCGCATACATATGCGTCGGGATATGCGATACCGCAGAGCGCTTTCTAAAGATGCGCGATCCCGGGTGCATTGTGCTCGACGAATTCTGCGCAATACCGTTTTGCTTCCTGCCGGTTTTTCATTCTGAATACAGCGCATGGGGAGTATTGTTGGGATTCGCATTCTTTAGATTTTTTGACATCACAAAACCTTTTATAATAAATAAAATGCAAGACTTTGAAGGCGGGCTTGGATGCGTTGCCGACGATATTGCCGCAGCCTTAGCGTCCTGCATATGCCTTAATATTTTCGGGTTGATATTCCCCGTGGTATTTGCCTAATTTACGCAGTTGAATATGCGCAATACGCTTGCTTGCGTAATATTGCATATTTGACACATAAAATCCGGAGAAATGCTTAAAAAAATCCGGATAGTGAAGATAATAATATCGTTTTTTTGGGATTAAAATTTCCCGTACAATATACACTGCGTTGGAGAATTCCAAACAGTTGAATAAAATATATGAACTATGCTTTTAATCTTAGATATAATGATTAAATGAATCTACTTTTTTAATCTTTACAATTATAACTTATTGCTTTAAAAATAATCTACTTATAGATTTTATAATGTTATTAAACATACGCATAAAAGACTAAGGTAGAAGTATGAAAATATTGAGAGTTGCCGTCTTGTTTCTTGTTTGTTTAACACATTCTGTTGCATACAGTATTTATTTTAATTCTTTAAATATTCGCTCTTTTGACGGGACAAATGGAATCGGCGAGGTTGATATATATGAATTTATTGATTATATCAATGTAGACGATGAGATTCAAATAGATGTATCTATAATTTTTAACAGCAACAGAAGAATTCCGTCAAAAATGTTTGGTTATGGCTGGTGGTTTGGGCTAACCGATTCATATATATCAAAAGTTTCACACGACTCATATAAATTTGTAAAGCCCAATAGAGATGAATTAATTTTAAGACAAGACTTAAAAAATAAAGAAAGATTCAATAGCGAAATAAGCGGACATAAGCTGGAAAAAGAGGGTAACGGATATTTAATATACGGATGCTGCGGCGAATCATTCTATTATGAGAAAAATATTTTAACTCAAACGAGATATGAAAACGGCACTGTTCTGTCCTTTAAATATGAGAAGGGAAAACTAAAAGAAGTCATTTCAAATAATAAGCCTGTCTTGTCGTTCAGATACGAGAATGATGATGTAATTTATATGGATCTTATAGAAAAAAAACGCACAATAAGGTTTAAGTTAATGGAAGTTCCAGGATACGGCAAATTGCTGTCCGAATATGCTGACTTTCCAGAAGCGAAACGCCTAAAGAAGTTTTCGTATAAGTTTTACGACAATAATATAAGCGAAATTACAATAACTCAAAATAACGCAGCCAGAAAATTTTTCTGGGAAAGCGATACAGGATTTATTGTAAAAGAAGAATCCTATAGAAATAGTAAACTTGTAGACGCGTACGAATACCAAATAGCCAATAGAGACGATCCCGATATATATAAGTATATAAAACGCAAATCCAAATTTACAAATAAGGATGATGTCATTTACAAAAATGATAATGGTATATCTATAACCCAAAAGGATAGCGGGGATATTGTAAAAATTTACGACAGCATGGAGAGAAAAACTTTTGGGAAACCGCAAAAGATAGAAATCAAACACCCCGACGGAAGTGAAGATATACAAGAATTCATTTACGATAAAAAAGGCAGAATTGTAAGTGAGATAAAAAACGGAGAAGTTTTATATAATGTAAAACGCGATGATGACGAACGAAGCATAACTTATTGCGACGGGAAATGGAACCTAATATGGAAGAAGATTTTTGACTCCCAAAATAGAATAATATCCTACGAGAAGTCTGACGGCAGTAAAACCACCTTCAAATATTTGGAAGATGGTAAAATCGAAGCCACTCTTACAAAAAACGGAAAAACAATAACAAAAGTATTCAACGAAAATCTTAATATTATAAATGAAAGGCAATAAGATGAAATTAATAAATCTGATCGGGAGGGCATTTATATTATTAGGTATTATTATGATGGCATCTAGTTATGCCTCATATGAAAAAATTGGAACTTTGCGAGGAAATGCAAATTGTGGAACCAGACAACAAAAAGATATATGTTCGCCAACTAATAACCGAGGAGAAGCAACGCGAGAAAAGTATAACCTAATTCGTGAAGATTGTATTACAACCACGGAGCGCATTTGTGTGCCTGGAAAAACATCTTCTGGTGCATTATACGGAGAATCTCAACTGAGGCGGGAATTATTGCAAAGTTTTATAAATTGGCAAACACTTGAAACGAGTTATATCGAAGAATATGTCATATTAGACAATCAACAACCAAGTTTAGGTGTCTCTAATATTTCCGTTTACATTGACATACGATCTGGCTATTATAAAAAAATTATTAGCAATTCTGCTACTACGGAAACTATAACTTATGATGAGCACGGATTGATTAGATATAAAAATGGTATTGCCGAAAAAATGGTTTCGATAGAGCCCGTAGATTTTCCTAAGGTTTTATTACCTTGGTTTGATGTTTCAGGATCATTCAAACCCATTCTAAATGAAGATAATATAAATAATTTTAAAGTGGAAAAATCAACAAGTGAAATAATACTTTATTCTATTGAAGATGGTTTGCGGATTATATTCGATAAAAAAACATACCTTTTGAAAAAGACTCAATATTTAGCACAGGATAATAATCAGATATTTGTTTCATTAGAATATATACTTACAGACTGGAATAATTTTAATGGGGTATTCTTCCCATTAAATATAGCTATAAACATTTATGACGAGAAATCCAAATCTATAAAAAATTCTACAATTCTGAAAATTAACAAAGAACTCACCTTTTTTAATAAGGATATATCATCTGCAATAAAATCCTTTCTCCCGGCAGGAACTACTGTTGTAGATAGAACAGCGGGGAAAATTTATACAATAACTGACGTAGACAAGATTGATCGGAAAGCTCAGATTATTTCGGACGCTCTGGAAGAAATAATAAATAAATCTAATAGACAAATTGAGAAAAAATGAAAATATTGTCTATATATTTTCTCTATTTTCAAAACGCCAGTGCATAACTGACAGTAGATGTTTTTATATATTGTTAGTTTTTGTAAATATAAAAGTTTAAGTTGTTGTAAAATTACTCAATTTCTTAATCTAACAAGATAAATTTGTTTTACGATATCCTTAGAAGATAGATTCTTTAAGGTTGAAATTATGCATGCGATATCTGAATCTACATATGTATATAAATTACAACTAAACTTTTCGTATTTTGAATTATTTTCCGTCAATTGAAATTTCAAATGAAAAGCATCTTTCTCTGTATTATCTTTTTTGCCTATAAAAGAAGTTACTCCATAAGAATAATAATATCCGCAAATGGAATCACCAGAATTGAATAGCGGAACTATCTTATATATAGATGTATTAGTTTTTGTAATATATACAAAAAATAGATAATAATCCCCTGCACTTTCTTTAAAGCAATCTATATTTTTAGAAATCCAATCTTTTATTGATTTCGACGTTGAACTTCTTATTTCTTCTGAATTTACTTTTAGCTCATCATATATTCGTGTAGATATGGTTATAGTTTCCTTTATATCAGAATTCAAGCATCTATAAAATTCTCTTGAAAATTTTAATATATCTTTTTGTTCTGAATTTTGACTACTGTTTTCTTGTATTCCTCTATTTTCTATTTGATCTGCTAATAGAATATGGGATATGAGAATTAATAGCAATGTTAGGGGTTTCATAGAATTATTTTTCTACTCCTTTTAAATTCCATATAGACTCTTGGGTTTTGGATCCAATTTTCACTATATTTCTACCATCATTCGAATATATATTTATCGTTGAAAACGCTCTTTTTAATCCATCTCCAGCAGAAGTAGGATTAATTAAGAAATTGAAATCTATGCCTATACTGTTTGATTCCAAAACACCTGACTGTTTTAAAGAATTCGTTCCAGCTATGCCTATATTTCCAATATTCTCATACATAAATAGTACGTTATCTTTATCTGTTTTTTCTTTCGTAATAGAAACATTAGCATTTACGATATACGGGACATACATCTGTTTATCGCCTATGCTATACGTATATGTTGTATTAGGAGAAGAAAAAGTTATACTAATATTCACAATCCATGTTCCTAACATATCAATAGTATAAGTGGATACCGCCGCATAGGACTGGTTATTTATACCGTCCGGATATCCAGCGGGATCTGAGGAGCGCCAGCGGGCGGTGGAGGCGTCGTAATTGCGGTATGGGAATACATACGCCTGCAAGTCTTCGTCGTAGGGCTTGCCGGTAAATCGTGCGGAACGGTCTTTTTGTATGCTTCCCTTCCAAAATATCATTGTGTCTTGTTTGTACCTATTGTACATTTATTTAGAGAGTATATATGTTTTCATTAAATTTAAAAATCCTTCAGAGATTTTGTTAGGCCTATCTGCATTTGCGAGTTTTAAGTAAACAAACAGCGGAATCTCATTTACGGAAATATTTTCTAAAAAATATCCGTGTTTAACTGAATATAATAAAGAAATCTGAGTTGATTTGTTTAGGTTGGGCCTTATCAAAATTGAAACCATTTCTTCCCCGAAATACGTAATTGTATTGCTTTCATTTACGTAATACTTATTTTCGACGGAAAAGAGAGGCTTAGAATCTTCATCTATAAAAATATTTCTGTATATTCGCAATATTTCTCCGAAAAACGACAATGACGGAAGATCTTTTTTTATAACAACCTCGGCTGGGCCGTCTTTACTCTCGGTTTTTATATCAACGAGGCCATTCATGCAGTAAAAAGATAGCGTGTGCCCATAAAAATTTCCGGTATCTCCAAAGAACTTTTTCCCTTCTTGTCTTGAAAAGGGCGTATTGGCGGATAGTTTTTCAATTAGTTCTATTGCAAGATTAAGAGCCTTAGTTTCGTTTTGATTTAGTTTTGGTATCGGTGCCGCATTGTCAGACGAATAACACGCAAGCATAAAATATACAAATGAAAGTATAACAAATAACGTTTTTTTCATGCAATAACCTTTCACTATCAGAACTTTTACCCAATCTATAATTAAATTCTCTATGAATTTTTTATTCTTTGGTGCGTTTTCTATCCCAAAATCGCACTCTTATTATCTATAAACAAGCATTGAAACCCACTTAAAACTATTGATTTACTCCAAAGCCTTTTGTTGTTTATTTATAAGTTAGTATTTATCAATCTTTTTCTTATATATAAATGCTAAGTATGGCTCATTGTAAGTGTTATCTTTATTTTTAGTAATTTCAAAATATCTAATCAATGTGAACCCATCCTTTACTTCAGTTGGGAGATTATAGACTGTATCCGTAGCAATTTTAAATTCTTCAGATCCCAATTCGATTGTAGTATCAAGTTTTAATTTTGCGTTTTCATACATTCCTATAAATCCGAAAACAAAAGGCGGATTCATAATATTCACGCCAAGTTCTATTTTTTTCCCATTTGTTAACTTGTAGAAAATACCCAAATTAATATCCGGCTTAGGTATAGTCTTTGACATCATAGCTAAGACCAATATAGGTTTACCTTCATCTAAAAACCCCTTATACAAACCGGTTGAAAAAAAATCGTTTACCGATTTTTCAGATATTCCAAACTTTTCCAATCTAACGGCATCTTCTACATTATTGCCGCTTGCGCCGCACACTGAAAAATTCATGCATAAATACGCAATAAATCCAATTATAATTTTTCTCAAGCACTTCATGGTAGTTTTCATTTTACAGTTAATTGTTAGCAAATAATTGGAAACTAATCAATATATTTTATTTCAGATCCAAAAATTAAAATAACTTAATATTTTAGTTTTTTTAATAACTAAAAAAAGTACAAAATTTTCATCACTTAGTATGATAAAGACTTATTATATAAATATCCTTCCATTGAAAGGGAATTTCTAGCTTTAATATGGGCGAACTTTCGACATTAGTTTGTTTGCTTGCTTGATAACATTTTTTTACGTTCTCATTATATATTACCGCTAATTGGCAACTTTTTTCCCGTAATATTTTCTTTTATAATATCGCTTTTTTAGTATATTTTCCTTATTAAGTTCAAAAATTTCTTCCCATTGCTTTATAAGAGCCAATCTTTCCGTATTATTGAAATTATTTTCCGCAAGATATTGCATCGTATAACCGGGGTTATTCCCAACAATGCGATCAAGTAAATCTATTATTACCACGTCTCCCGTTAGCATTACTGAACCTATTTTCAATGCTCTAAATAGAGTAGGTACATATTTTAATGGGATTTTATCGGAATCTACACTATCTAAAAATACATGTATTTTTGACATTTTAAATTGATAGTCTAAACTCAACCTTTGAGGATTATCCAACAACCTGTCAAGCGAAGTTATCGCGAACTCAATTTCCTGTTCTGGACTAAGTTTTATATGTTTATGATATGACCCCAAAGTATCGTATTTATCTGTAGTTTTACAGAAATTTGCAACAAGTATATCTATCTCATTATTCTCTTTTGCAAAAGAAGTATAAAAAAATATAAATATTATTAATAAGATTCTCATTTCCGCGTTGTTAAATATGTTAATATATCCCCTTGTCAATTGCTTACTATATGCCGCGTATATAATTAAACAACACAATAAGCGCCATAAAAGCAAAAAAAAGTTGCAACTATGATAATACATAGTGCAACTTATTATGGATTTTGGCTTTCGCTAACTGCCGTTTTAAATAATAGCTTTCTTATTTTACGTGCAATTTGCGCTTCATACGGCGTTCTCGCTATTTGGATTAAACCCAAAAAGTTTAAACGCCGCGGGAGTCACTATCACGCTCAATATCGTAGATGACACCAACCCTCCAACTATCATAACCGACACCGGATACAGCAGCTCCTTGCCGGGGCTTTCGGGGTTGAACATCAACGGCAGAAGCGCAAATGCCGCCGTAAGCGCAGTCATTAAAATCGGATTTATTCTTTCAACAGTTCCGCGCTCTATCATCTTATCGCCGAAATTTTCGCCCTCAAACTCCATCAAGTGCATATAATGCGATACCATCATTATCGTGTTGCGCGCGGCAATCCCCGACAGGGCTATCATGCCTATTAGCGAAGCTACCGACATCGTCCCTATAAAGTACCACGTCGCAAAAATCCCGCCCGCGAAGGCTGTCGGAATACCAAGCATTATCTGCAGCACCAATGCGGAGCTTTTAAAGTGCGTATATAATATCGCGTATATTGCAAGCATCGCAAATATAAACAGCAAACCTATGCGCCTACCCGCATCTATGCGGTTCTGGAACTGGCCCTCTATATTCGCGTAATATCCGTGCGGAAGGTCCAAGGATTCGTCTATTATCCTTCTTATTTCCCCAGCCAAGCGCACGGAGTCTCCGTCGCTCGTATTTAAGCCAACTACCACCCTGCGTTTTAGCCCTTCCCTGTTTATGTGGTTTGCGCCGGTGGAATCCTCCACCCTCGCAAAGGACGATAAAGGATATTTCTCTCCGGATATATTTTCTATCAGAAGCCCCTCTATATTCTTTTTCGACGCGATAAAATCTTCGTCTATCCTTAAAAATACATCGAAAACCGCTTCGCCGTCGACAACCTGCGCGAGGACTTCGCCTCCGAGAACTTTTTGAAGAATATCGTTTATCTCGCCTACACGCACACCGTAGAGCCGCGCCTTTTGCCTATCGACTTCGATTTTTATCTGCGCTGTCTGCGCTTGCTTTTCGACGCTCACGTCCCGCGCGCCGGGAAGTCCGCCTATTTTATCTGCGAGCTCCGAAGCCTTGCGCCTGAGCACTGAAAGATCGTCGCCGAATATTTTCACCGCTATCTGCGACTGGGTTCCGCTGAGCATGTAATCGATTCTGTGCGCCATCGGCTGCCCTATTGAATACGTTATTCCGGCGACGCGGTCGAGCTGCTTTCGCAAGTCCTTTATTATTTCCGACTGCGGCCTTTTGGACGTATCAAATTCAACGTTGAATTTCACTATGTTTACGGGCTCGGCGTGGTCGTCCTTCTCCGCCCTTCCGATTTTCATGCCGCTCCTTTTTACTTCCGGATTTTTTGAAAGTATTTTTTGGACTATCGCGCCGATTTCCTTTGAGCGCTCTATCGAGCTTTCGGGAGACAGCTGCAATATCAGAAGCGAGCTTCCCTCGTTGAGAGCCGGAATAAAGTCCCTGCCCATTATCGGGAAGAATGCGAATGCGAATGCGGAAACCGCCACCGCGAGCGCGAGCGCCGCATGAGGGAACTTTATTGAGGGCTCTATCGCGATTTTCGATATAATGCGCTTAATCGTCCGCGATATAATCGGCTCACTGCGCGCTTTCCCCGTCTTGCCGAGCATTATTGAGCATAGCGCGGGCACCACCGTAAGCGCCACGAGAAACGATGCCGCCATCGAAACTATCACGGCCTCCGCCAGCGGCCTAAACATTTTCCCCTCTATGCCTCCGAGCCCGAATGTCGGGATAAAAACTATCATAATCAAAACAGTCGCGTAAAATATCGACGCCCTGATTTCCACGCACGCGTCCAATATTATTTTTAGCGAGAGCTTCTTTTTCGACGGCTCCCCATTTTCTCTCAGCCTTCTGTACACGTTTTCCACATCCACAATGGCGTCGTCAACCAGCATGCCTATCGCCACTGCAAGCCCGCCGAGAGTCATCGTATTTATGGACGATCCGGTGAGTTTAAAATATATTATCGAGATTGCGAGCGACAGCGGTATTGCGGTTATCGTTATGAAAGTCGTGCGGACGTTGAATAGGAATATAAACAGAATCGCAAAAACCATTATTGCGCCGTCTATAATTGCGTCTTTTACGTTGTCGACAGCCGTCTTTATGAATTGGTCCTGCCGGTAAATTACACAGATTTCCGTCTTTTCGGGAAGGCTTTTTTGTATCTCAGCAACGGCGGCTTCCAACGCCTTTGTAAGTTTTAGCGTGTCAACGCCGGGCTGTTTTGACACTGTTATCATAATGCCCGGCTTGCCGTCTATTGCGGCGTCTCCGCGCAGCTGCGCCTTGTCTATGCGCACGTCCGCCACGTCACCTACGAGTATGTTGCCGTCGCCGCCGCTCTTGACCACCGAGTTTTTGATATCCTCAACCGACGCGCTCCTGCCGACATTGCGCACGCTAACTTCAACGCCCCCGCGGTTTATTATGCCGCCTCCCGTGTTGGACTGCGCTTTCGACACGGCTTTTTCGAGCTCTTCAAGCGTAATTCCGTAAGACGCCATTTTCGCGGAGTCGGGGACAACCCTGTACTGCTTCAAGCCTCCGCCGGTTGAAAGCACCTGCGAGACCCCTGGAATATTTGTCAGGCGGCGCGCTATTGTGTAGTCAGCCATTGTGCGCAAGTCTATCGGAGAGACATCAGGGTTGTCGGTTGAAAGCCCCAATATCATAATCTCTCCCATCACTGACGAAATCGGCGCTATGAGAGGGCGCACCCCGTCAGGCAGCGACGACGAAACAGATTGGAGCCTCTCTTGAATCAGCTGGCGCACCTTGTAGGGGTCGGTATTCCAATCGAATTCCAAGCTTATCATGCACAGCGACGGAGTGTTTGCCGAGCGCACCCGCGTGACCCCGCTTAGGCCGCTGAGAGCCGTTTCGAGGGGTACGCTTATGAGCGTCTCGATTTCTTCGGGTGCCATTCCCGGCGCCTCGGTTACGATTGTCGCTATTGTCTTGTCGAGGTCTGGAAGAATATCGACGGGCAGCTTTATTGAGCAATATACGCCGTAGCACGCCACTATCGCCGCCGTAACGATAACCAAAAACCTGTTTGCCAACGAATAACTTATTATTGCGGAAAATATTTTCATGGCGATGCTTATTTTTTTAATTTACGCGCGTATGCCGCGGCAAAAATTACGTTTAGCAAAATAGAGCCGCCCAAAACAGCCCATAAGAGGTAGCCAAAATACCCCGATTTTTCCAATCTTTCAAAAAGCGGCAACCCCGCCGCCGCGCCGCCGGTAGTATTTTCAGACGCGGCGGACGCGTGCTCCGATTCGCTGTGGGCGTGGCCTTCGTGCCCGTCTTCGAGGTGGACTTCTGCGGGTTCGTGTGCGGCGTGTTTTGAGTGGTCGTGGTCAGTATCTTTATAATTAACAGTAGCGTTTACCGAGTTTGCGTGCCCATCTGCAACAATATCCGCAGCGGGCATAAATTGCAGCTGGTAAACGCCGCTCGTCGCGACAGTCTCACCAGCTTTCAAGCCGTGCAGGATTTCCGCATTCAAATCGTCCGTACGGCCGACTATTACCTGCCGTTTTTCAAATATCCCGTCTTCGCCGCAATTTTCAACATACACAAATTTCTGCCCCTCGCCGCCTATTATTGCGATCTTTGGAACGGACACCGCCGGCTTGCCTTCGCCCGCCGATATATATACAATTCCGCGCATACCGCTCTTGATTTCTCCGCCGGGATTTTCAATCAAGAAATATACCGGCAGCGTGCTGGTGTCGGGAGATAGCTTTGAGCCGAATTTGGCGAGCTTTGCCCGGAAGATTTTGTCGCCAAAAGCTTCGAGCCTGACGCGAGCGCCCAATCCAAGCCTGAGTTTTCCGATATCGTTCTCAAACACGTTCGCGACTGCGTAAAGCGACGACGTATCCGCAATCCGCGCTATTTCCGCGTTTGGCTCCACCGGGCTGCCTTCAAAAGCGTTCAAAACCTCCACAATTCCGCTCTGGGGCGCTTTTATCACGACCGACGGCGGGGGATTGCCAGGCAATAGGCTCTCTATTTTGCAAATAGGCTGGCCTTTTTTTACGGACGAATCGGGCGTTATGTAAAGCTCCGCAATCCTTCCTGCTATGCGCGCCGAAACGGCGGAGACTTTTGAGGGAATATTTTCGATTTTGCCAATGGCGGCCACAATATCGTCGATTCTTCTCGGCTCTGCCGCCGCAGTTTTTAGGTTTATTGCCTCCATCGACATTTTGTCGACGCGGACAAAATTTGAAATCCCGGCATTCGCCGACGCGTCGGGAGCGTCTCCGTGGTCGCAGTTTTCGTGCTGGGCCGCCGCCTTCAAAGCCATTGCAGCACTAAACAAAATATAAATAAAAATCTTATTTTTCATTTTTATCCTCCAACGCCAATGCGTATTTTAAAGCTATTGAATTTCTCGCCTGCTCTGCGAGAATCGAAACTCCGGTAAGTTTCATCTGCAAATGTGTCTGCCATGCGCCGAATACATCGGCTATGCCGGCGCGCGCCTCGCGCCTGGCGGTTAAGTATTCGCCGTATATTTCCCCGGAGACCTCCTCCACTTCCGCCCTGTGTTTTTTCAGAATTTGGGCATATTTGTTTGCGCGAAGCCTATACAGGGAAATTTCCGCCGCAATTTGGTGCTCCTTTGCGGCCGAGCGCGCCTGCGCCTGCTTTCTTAGCGAGAGCTGCTCCTCAATGCCGCCGTCGTAAGATTTGAAAGGCAACGGAACCGAGAAGCTCAGTCCCAATATCTTCTCGCGCGATTTCCCAACTGGCTCGTCCACGGATTCGGACGCCTCGAAAAACACACCCACTTCTACGTCCTCAAACCTTCCCGCTTTTATAAGGGCGATTCTCGCGTTGGCGCTCTCTTCGGCTATAGAATACATTTGCCAATCCGGGCGAGACTCCAATGTCTGGCGCGAAAATTTTTCAGTCGGTGGGGGAATTTCCGCGAGTTTGTCGGCAAGGTTTATATCGACATCGGGGGATACGCCAATCAAGACCTTCAAGCGCGACAATGCGGCGGCAAAGTCCACTTCGTCGCGCATAATCTCGATTTGCAACTTTGAAGATTCGCTTTCGGCGCGCCTAACTTCAAGCGCGGAAACTTCCGCTTTTTCGGAGGCCGCTTTCAGCTCTTTCGCGAGCTCTTGGGTCGCCTTTAAGAGGGCGCGCCGAGCGTCTGAAACCGCCTTTTTTTCAAGGGCGTCAAGATAGGCGTTTTCGACGTCGAGCGACAGCTTTCTGCAAGCGTCTTCGTATTCGAGGGAAGCAAGTTTTATGTCTATGTTGCCGACTTCCCTCTCCTTGGCAAGCCGCCCGAACAACGGAAATTTTTGCGATATCGACGCCCTTACCGAATATTCGCCCTCGTCCGAGAAGAGTACATCGTTGCCGTATTCCGCGCCGAGCACCGGGTTATCAAGCCTGCCGGACTGGCTCGCCCTGCCCCTTGCCGCGTTAATTCCTTCCTTTACAGCCTTCAAGTCCTGGTTGTTGCGCAGGGCGAGCTCCACCGCGGATTTTCTGGACAACCCGAGCGCCGGCTTATTTTGCTCGCCCGCCAAAGCGAGGAATTGCAGGCATATTGCCGCAATAATTAAAATTTTTTTCATACCATTTATAATTAGAAAGTTGACAGTTAAACCCGCGCAACTCCTGCGCGGAATTAAACGTCACTTTCTCAAATTATAAGCGGTATCGGCGTTCGCGTTCGACAAGTAAAATGCGCCCGAAAAAAGCGTTTTGTAAAATCCGTTGATTTTAATCCGCGCGCCGGAGTTGAATGTTCGGGTTGCGGAGGAACAGAGAGTGCAAAAATTGTCGGCTGTGGCAGTTTCATTCTTTCGGAAGCCAACTTTACAGAATTGCCGTCGCCAACGAGTAAATCAAAGCAATCCGACGGCGCAGAGCAGCGGGCATCTTGCCGATAGAATTACCGCTTTGAATATTGCCGTAAAAAGAGCAGCAATGGTTCGGAACGGCGCTTATATGCACAATGTCTTTATGTATGCAAACAACAACCGTTCCCACAATTCCCGCCAAGGAATTTAGGCGAAAGCATACAGCAACAAACATTGTAGCTAAATAGCGCATTTTTGTAAAATTGAGGACAAACTTTCCGTTTATTCAAGTTTTTTATTTAAGAAAAACATAGAATCAGCTTAAAAATCGGACAATTTTATTTTTTTTAAGGTAGAGATTCTTTTTATAAAAAGTTCAGCAATTTTATTTTTTATTTAAAATTTGACGATAGATACACTTGTTTGCTCCGTGCGTGCGCTCAAAATACCCCCAGTGGCGCAAGCCGCCTCGACGAAGGCACATAATCCGCGCCTCCGTGCGCGCAAAATCACACCGCGAACGACTCGACTTGAACAGATTGATACGACGAATCCGCTTAGCGCGTGAGCGCGAAATACCACAATTTGTTTCATCGCCCCAGCGTGTCGCGTTAATGCGCGCCACAGTGGGCGCAAAATCCCGCGCCTGCCAGAATTTACATACAAATAAAACAAAGCGATAAAATAAATTTTCCAAAATCCGCCCTCCCCACAATCCATAAAAATTTCCCTTTGACACGCCAAGGCATATCAGTATCGTTCTATCCGATTATGGCTAAAATTGATCTTGAACTCGTTAAGGTCGTACTCCAACGCTCGGAGCTCGACGCGAAAAAAATAGCTCAAATTATCGAGGACATCACTTTTGAATCAAAAGCCCAAGAGGCGGAAAAAGAAAAAGAACCTCAGGTAAAAAAACAATATGTAGTCGTCGTGAGCGACCCGTACGGAAAATTCACCGACGCCGACTACACAGGTTGGGTCGTGCAAATTCCGGAAGACGAGAACCCGGCCACAGCCCTCGAACGCATACATTTGGGCTCGTACGACTACAACCTGACCCCCAAAGGCAGGCGCATGCCGCTAAAAACGATTGCCGAAGCATGCGAATTCGGTTCGGCGAAAATTTTTAAAGAGCATAAAGTCTGGATAAAGACGAAAGAGCCCGTATTGATAGTCCGCACAAACAATAAAATTCCCCGCGAAAGCAAACAAGAATAAACCCCATGACCCGCAGACTCACAAAATTCGGCGAACCCGTCCTAAAAAAGAAAGCCGCCGAAGTAGAAGTATTCGACGAATCCCTAAAAGAACTCGCAAGCGACCTTGTCGACACTCTATACGAGGAGAACGGGCTCGGGCTCGCCGCGCCGCAAATCGACTCCTCAAAGCGGATATTCGCAATCGATATGCGAAGGAGGAGCGACGATTCCGTGCCGTGCGAATTTACAATCGACGGGAAATCGCTGCCGCTTGACATAGCAATGCCCCTGATAGCGGTAAATCCGGAAGTCGAGGAAATAGGCGACTATATCGAAATAGCCGAAGAAGGATGCCTGTCATTTCCCGGGATTTTTGCGGAAGTCGAGCGCAGCGCAGAAGTAAGGCTGACCTACCAAGACACCGACGGGGCAAAACATGTACTCGAGTGTTCGGGGCTTTTCGCAAGGTGCGTACAGCATGAAAACGACCACCTCGACGGCATTTGCTTTGTTGACAGGCTCACTCCGCGCCAGCTTTTTAAAATCGAGCCTAAATTAAAAAAATTGCGCCGCCAGACCCGCGATTTTCTCAAATCCCAAAAAAGCCATTAAACGCGCCGCGTTTTTATGAAAACCCTAAAAATCGGCCTCACCGGCGGCATGGGGTGCGGAAAGAGCGCCGCCGCCGACGCATTTCGGAAACTGGGCGTCGAAGTGCTTGACGCCGACAAACTCGCCCACATTGCGCTCGCTGAAAATATGGGCGTAAGAGAATCCCTGTCAAAAATTTTCGGGGAAAAGGCATTCCCGCCTGACGCAAATCCAAACCGCGCGGAAATCGCCAAAATCGCCTTTTCCGACAAGGAGAAGCTCGCCGCGCTCGAAAACGCCCTGCACCCGGCAATCAATGCCATGTGGCTTGAAAGGCTGAGGGAAATACAGGCATCTTGCGATGGAAAATTTTCGGCGTTGGTTGTCGAAATGCCGCTGTTGTTTGAAAAAGGGCTTGAAAAAAATTTTGATATCTGCATTACTGTTTTTTGTAGCGAGACGGCGCGCCGCGAACGCCTCTTAAAAAGGGGAATGTCCGAGCATGATATCGACGCGCGCGACGCCTATCAACTGCCGCTCTCCCAAAAAGTACGTTTGGCGACGGTTGCTTTGTTTAACGAAGGCGATTTTGATTTTCTGTACAAGCAAGCCGCGCTTACATTAAATAATTTGAAAACCCAATGGACGAAGACACACTAATTCCGCCCTCCGCGCCAGAAAGCGGATTGCCCGAAAAGAAAAAAAGGGGCCGCAAACCAAAAAATCAAACAGCAGAATCGTCAGATTCTCAAGCAGCTCCCAAAATCGCTAAAAAGAGGGGGCGCCCCAAAAAAGCCAAGGTCCCCGAAGAAGAAACTGTCGGGACGGGCGCGCAGTCTGAAGATGCGCCAACTGAAAGCGTTGCGGAAAGCGGAAGCGTGGAAACAGCTTCCTCCAATGCCTCCGACAACAATGCGGCAGCGTCCTCAGGGCCGCAATGGCGCGACGTTCATGTTGAAGCGGAAGACTCATACTCCCCCGACAACGAAATTTTCACTGGCACCGATAGCGGAGACGATTTTGCATACTCAAAATCTTCGCGCGAGGAGGCGTCAGACGAGGAAATTCCGCAATATTTTTCGACGAGCGACGAAGACCTCGACCCGGACGCATACCGCAATGTCCCCGACGCCGAGGGAAGTTCCGAATCCTACACCGAGGGAAATCCCGAGACTGACGAATCGGAAGCCATACTGTCCGACCCTTCGTACGAGTCGTTTGCGGACGCCGAAGCCGCGCGCCAAGACAGGCGCAACAACCGCAAGAATTGGAAGCAAAACGCGCGCCAGGACAATTTCCGCGGCAATTACCAGCAAAACAGGCAGCAGAGCCGGCAACAGCAAAACAGGCAGCAAAACCAGCAGCGGCAAAACCGCAATATTCCACAGCAGAACCGCCAGCAGCAGAATAGGCAGCAGAACCAGCAACAGCAGCGCCAACAGCAAAACAAGCCTAAAAAGAATATCTGGAAGCAGGCGGAAAATGACGCCGAAGCGATGAATCCCGGCAATCTCCCCGAATGGGACACGCTAAAAACCGAGGCCGGGATATGCCAATGGATAGAGAGGCTTTTCGAGGGAAAGACGGCAGAGCCTGCCGCCGAAGAAAGCCGGAAAATTTTGGAAGGCGCCGAAGCCGCAACGTTTACGCTGTCCGCAACCGATTCCGAATCCGCAACGCCTACGCTGTCCGAAGCCGCAAAGACTACCTCTCCCGAAGCCGCTCCCGAATCAGCAAGCGCGTCTGGTACTGGCGCGGCCGATACCCAAGTAGGCGGGCCCGCAAAAGCGGAAATACCGCCGACTGCGCCGGAAGATATGTCGTACTGGGAATTGCTTGCAAGCTCCAATGACACCCGCGTGGAGCGGTCGGAAGCGCCGGAAGTCTTAGATGGCGAAACCGCAAAAAGCGCGGAAGCCCAGGCTTTGGCAGAGGTTGTCGCCGAAGACAACAGCAAAACGGACTCCGGCGAACAAAGCGAAAAATTTGAAGAGCAAAAGTTTTTTCCGCTGCCCGACGGCTCGAAAATAGATTCGGTCGAGGGGTACGAGGAGCTCTGCCCCATGCACATAAAGGATTTGAGGGCAAAATATGCCGAGCTTTCAATACCGTTTAAGGGCGGCGTTCCGAAGTGCGAGATACTCGCGGAGTTTTTCAGGAATGCGTGCGAGAAGAGAAAGCTCGTTTACGTAAACGGCGTGTTGGACGTGTTTGAGGACGGCGCGGGAGGAGCGATAACTTTTGCTTCGGACAGCTACGCCCTAAAATGCTCCTCGGTGTACGTTCCGCAGATTTTTATAGACAAGTACGCGCTAAAACGCGGCCATATTGTCGGCGCGCTCGCGGCAGCTCCAAGGTTAAATGAAAAAGAGAACTGCCCGTTCGCGGTAAGAATCACCTCCGTAATGGGCGCCTCCCCCGATTCCGCGCGCGACATAATACCGTTTACAGACCTCGTTCCGTACTATCCAACGCGCAGGATAATCTTGGAGAGCCCCCTGCACAATTCAAAAGACAACCTGTCTATGCGCGCGGTAGATTTATTGACGCCGATAGGTTTTGGCCAGCGCGCGCTGATAGTCGCCCCGCCCCGCACCGGCAAAACCGTGCTTATGCAGAGCATGGCGAAGTCCATTCGCTTCAACAATCCCGAGGCAAAAGTCATAATTTTGCTCGTGGACGAGCGCCCCGAGGAAGTGACAGATTTCAAGCGCGCGATAGACGCCGAAGTGATAGCCTCCACATTCGACCAGGAAGCCTCCAGCCACGTCCATGCGGCCGAGATGGTAATAAGCAAGGCGCGCAGAATGGTGGAAGTGGGCGACGACGTCGTGATACTGCTCGATTCCATAACGAGGCTCGCCCGCGCCTACAATGCGCTGATGCCAAACGGCGGCAGGACGATGTCAGGCGGCGTTGAGGCAAACGCCCTGCAAAAGCCAAAAAAGTTTTTCGGCTCTGCGCGCAATATAGAGGGCGGAGGGTCGCTTACAATAATAGGCACGGCGCTTATAGAGACCGGAAGCAAGATGGACGAAGTGATATTTGAAGAGTTCAAGGGAACTGGGAACCTCGAGCTCGACCTCGACCGCTCGCTTTCCGACAAGAGAATTTTCCCAGCAATCAATATAGAGAAGAGCGGCACCCGAAAGGAAGAGCTGCTCTACCACCCCGACGAACTCACTAAGATATATACGCTTAGGAGGGCAATGAAGGGCATTCCCGCAGCCGATTCCATGGAAATGCTCATACAAAGGCTAAAAAAGGTAAAAACAAATGTTGAATTTTTGCTAGGATTGAATAGATAGTTAGCTTTCTACCTTAAAACGCATATTTACCAACGGAGACAATAAACGTGACATCTGCTGACGATTTCGTTTTGCAACTAATTCAGGATAAAGGTTTAGTACCCCCGGACATAATAAAGCTCGGCCGCGAACAGCTCGTATCCGAAGGAGTTCCCCCAACGGACATAGACTCGAAACTCATCGACTTGATTGTAGACAAACGCTACTGCAAGTACGAAGACATTACCTATCTGCTGTCGCAGGAATTCAATATCCCGCTAATTTCCCTGCAAGACATACGGGTTGACGAAAGCGTATTAAAATTGCTCCCCCAAGATATTTTGAGGAAATACAACGTGTTTCCGATATCGTCCTCCGGCGGCCAGCTTGAATTGGCGATATCCGACCCGATGGACATGGACTCCGTCGACGACATAAGCCATATACTAAATATGTCGGTGGATCTCAGGCTCGCGAGCCCCGAGGAAATAAAGAGAGCCATAGACGACCACTTCGGGGTAAACGCATACGGCGACGTATTCGGCGACGAGATAGCCGGGCAAAATTCGTCTGCGGCGTCCGGCAATACGCTCGCGACCGGCAACGAAGCGGGAGTGTCCGAGGAGGAGGCCCCGATAATAAGGTATGTGCACAAGCTGATAACTGAAGCCGTAAAGCGCAGGGCGTCCGACATTCACCTTGAACCGCTCGAAAAACGCTTCAGAATCCGCTACCGCATAGACGGCGTGCTGATAGAGGTTGAGAATCCGCCAAAGCGCCTGCAACCGTCGATAATATCGAGGCTAAAGCTGATGGCGAACATATCCATCGCCGAAAAGCGCGTACCGCAGGACGGCCGCATACAAATAACTTTTAACAATAAAGAAATCGACTTGCGCGTATCGAGCCTTCCGACCGTATATGGAGAGAGCATAGTTATGCGTATTCTCGACAAGGAGGGTTTGAGGCTCGGGCTGCCCGAACTCGGATTCTTCTCCGACGACCAAGCGGTGTTTGAGAGGATAGTCGGAATGGCCGACGGAATATTCCTCGTCACCGGTCCGACGGGATCCGGTAAATCGACCACCCTGTACTCGGCGCTAAATTTTCTAAACCACCCCGACCGAAAAATCATAACGGTAGAAGACCCTGTCGAATACCAGATGACCGGCATAAACCAGGTTCAAGTGCGAAGGGAGGTAGGAATGACATTTGCCGCGGCTTTGCGCTCAATGCTGCGCCAAGCGCCGAACATCATCATGATAGGTGAAATTCGAGACCTCGAAACGGCCGAAATTGCAATAAACGCCTCGCTCACCGGCCACATGGTGTTCAGTACTCTGCACACTAACGACGCCCCGAGCGCCGTCACCCGACTTGTCGATATAGGGGTAAAGCCGTTCTTGGTCAGCGCATCGCTTCGCGCGGCACTCGCCCAGCGACTCGTAAGAAAGATATGCACAAACTGCAAATCCGTATATGCGCCGGATCCGCGCACCTTGCAGGCGATAGGCATAAATGAAATCGAAGCCGCAAAGATAACCTTCTACCACGGCGACGGCTGCCCGAAATGCAACGGCATAGGCTTCAAAGGCCGAATGGGTATTTTTGAAATATTTATAGTCAACGAAGAGTTGCAACAGATGATTTACGAAGGGCGAACCCTCGTCGAGCTGCGAACGAAGGCGAGGGAGCTTGGCATGCGCTCCATGCGCGAAGACGGTATCCGAAAAGTAGGCGGCGGATTGACGACCGCAGACGAAGTATTGAAGGTTACCCTGAACGAAGCATAATCGGAGGCGAAGCAAAATGTTTGAAGACCACAACAATTCGATATACGAAATATTTCTTTCCAACAAGATGCTCACAAAAGAGCAGCTTGACGAATTAAACGAGACGCACTTAAACACCGGGCAATCTCTTGCGGACACGATAATATCTTCCGGGTTAGTCGAGAAAACGAAACTATTGGAGGTAGTAGCCGACTATCTCAACTACGAATACGTTCCGATTCCGCCGGCGAACATACCCGAAAGCGTCTATAAGCAACTGAGGCCGAATTTGGCGCGAACCTACGGCGTAGTTCCGATAGAGGCGACAGACACCTCCATAACGCTGCTTGCAAAGGATCCGTTCAACAACTCGATAATAGACGACCTCACCTTCACGCTGAACAAAGACGTGACGCTGAAGGTGATGGACCCCGACCAAGTCGAGACCCTCATCGTGCAGTGCTACGGCGAGGAAGATTCAAGCATTGACGATCTTTTGTCGGAAATATCTACCGTCGATTTTGACGAATCCTCGGAAGCCGACGCGGCAAATATGGCGAACGAGACGCCGATTATCCGCTTTGTAAACTTGGTATTGCAGCAGGCAATCCGCGACAAGGCTTCCGACATACACTTCGAGCCGTTTGAAGACATGTTCAGGATACGCTACCGTATTGACGGTGCCTTGTACGAAATGGCGCCGCCGCCAAAGAGCCTTGCCCTGCCCGTAATTTCGCGTATAAAAGTTCTCGCAAATCTGAACATAGCAGAGCAGCGCATACCGCAGGACGGAAGAATAAAAATGACGATATCCGGGCGCCCTGTCGACTTGCGTGTATCCACGCTGCCGACCCAATTCGGAGAGAGCGTGGTGCTCCGCGTTCTCGACAAGAGCGTCGTGAACCTCGACCTCGACAAGCTCAGTATGACAGACGAACTTGTCGAGAACATAAGAAGGCTCGTAAAGCTGCCCAACGGCATATTCATAGTCACCGGTCCGACCGGTTCCGGCAAAACTACAACCCTTTACTCCGCCCTCCGCGAGGTCAACACGGTAGACATAAAAATACTGACTTCCGAAGACCCTGTCGAATATGAAATCGACGGTATCATGCAGGTGCAGATAAACCACCAGGTCGGTTTGGACTTCGCCCGATGCCTCAGAGCGTTCCTCCGTCAAGACCCCGACAAAATAATGGTCGGAGAAATCCGCGACCTTGAAACCGCCCAGATAGCGGTTCAAGCGTCTCTTACAGGGCACGTCGTGCTCGCAACCCTCCACACTAACGACGCCCCCGGAGCCGTCACGCGACTCATAGATATGGGGCTTGAACCGTTCCTGATTGCGGCGTCTTTGGAAGGCATATTGGGACAGCGACTCGTCCGCAGAATATGCCCGACATGCAAGACGGCGTACGAGCCCGACCAAGAAATAATAGATATGCTTGGGGTGGATCCGATAGAGATTGCCGACAAGCAATTCTTCTTCGGCAAGGGCTGCGCGGAATGCAACGGTTCGGGCTACAAAGGCCGACAGGGGCTTTTCGAGCTGCTTCTTGTCAACGACTCGTTAAGAGACCTCATAACCGCGAGAGCTCCGACGCTCGTATTGAAGCAAAAGGCGATAGAGCTTGGCATGCGCACCCTGCGCGACGACGGTTTGCGCGCGATTTTCGACGGCGCAACGACCGTTGAGGAAGTTTTGAAATACACTTAGTAGAAAAGGAAAACTGTTATGGCAAAATTCAAATACATAGCCCTCGATAAGGAAGGCCGCGAGCTTAGCGGGGTTATAGAATCGACAAGCGAAAACCGCGCGCGCAAGGAGCTTGCCGCGCAGGGATTCTCGGTGTCGAGAATCGCGGAAGTGGCGGCAATAGCCTCCGACAAGAAGGCGACCGCCGCCAAGGCGAAGAAGCCGCTATTCGGGACGGGAGTAAAGAAGGAAAACATAACCGTGTTTTCCCGACAGCTCTCTACTCTTCTTAAAGCAGGGCTTCCGCTTTTGCGCGCACTCGAGGTAATCGGCCGCCAAGAAAAGAACCCCTACTTCAAGGCGGTGGTTGAGCAGCTTGCCGACAACGTGCGCACCGGTAATAAATTCTCCGACGGCCTGTCACAACACCCCAAGATTTTTGACAAACTTTATGTAAATATGGCCAAGGCGGGCGAAGCCGGCGGCGTGCTTGACGTCGTTCTCGACAGACTCTCCACGTTCCAGGAAAAGGCGCTAAAAACCACTAATAAGGTCAAGAGCGCGATGGTTTATCCTATCGTAATCATGGGTGTTGCAGTGGCGATTGTCGCGATTCTTATGATATTCGTCGTGCCGCAATTCCAGAAAATATTTACGGATATGCTCAAAGGCAACGCGAGAATGCCAGCGTTGACCCAGATGATTATCGACATATCCGATTTCATGAAGGAAAACTACATATTGACCGGCCTTATAATAGTCGGCGTAATATTGTTCGTAAAAATTTTCTTCAAGACGAAAATCGGAATTAGGGTGTGGGACACCGCAGCGTTGAAGTTGCCGAAGATAGGCGACCTTGTGATGAAATCGACAGTCGCGAGGTTCACGAGAACATTCGGCACACTGCTCGCCTCCGGCGTTCCGATACTCGAAGCTCTGACCATCACGCGCGGCACCATCAAAAACAGCCTGATTTCCGACGCCCTTTCGAGGGTGCACGACCGCGTAAGAGACGGCGAAAACCTCTCCACGCCGCTCGACCAGCAAAACATATTCCCGACAATGGTGACAAGTATGGTGGAAGTCGGCGAGGAAACGGGCCAGCTCCCGGAGATGCTCAACCGCATTGCAGACAACTACGACGACGAAGTTGACAACTCGGTAGGCGCTATAACTTCGATTATCGAGCCTATAATGATAGTGTTCCTCGCGGTAGTTGTCGGTACAATCGTTATCGCGCTGTTCCTGCCGATTATCCAGATCATTCAAAACCTCACAGGAGGTTAATCGTGCGGCGCGTTGCGCCTGTTAAATTTGCGAGCGCACCCAAAAATGGGTGCGCTTTTTTTTTATGCATGTGTAAGGCAATATGTCTTTGGGAGCGTTTATCTAAAAAAATTTTAGTTTCAAAATTTGAAAATTTGCCTGCATGAGTTATGACTTAACATTTGAGTGAAACGCAATTTTTAATAGAAAGCGCAATTCTCGGAGAGCTTACTCCTAAGCAGATATTTTTATGAGTAGTTTTTATGAACTTGCCGCAAACAGATGGCATAATTCAGTGATTAGAGTTCTGAATAGCTTTTATAAATTTTATACGAATATTCGGTAGAATGCGCATTAGCGCAAAAATTTACCAAAACCCCAAAGAGTAGTTGCAAGAAAGGTCGGAACGGTTAACATATTTGCTTTAAAATAAAACTTAATTTGCAAATGGGAATTTCCATAACATCTTTGGCATACGTTTTGCCCGGACAGAAAAATACAAACGCCGAGCTTGCCGAGCGGTTTGGAAGCGAAACTGTTGCAAAAATAGAATCAATTTCCGGAATATTGGAGCGCCGCACGGCAAAAGGAGATACATGTGCGTCTGACCTCGCCGTTAGAGCGGCCCGGCTGATTTTTGAGAACAGTAAAATTTCCCCAAAAGATATAGACCTCTTGATTTTTGCGACGCAAACCCCCGACTACTTGATTCCGACAACCGCATGCATAATCCAGCAAAGGCTTGGAATAGATAATTCATGCGCCGCGTTTGATATAAATCTCGGATGCTCGCAGTTTGTTTACGCCCTTGCGACGGCGCGCGCTTGGATATGCGGGGGGTTCGCTAAGAATGCGCTCGTATTGTGTGCCGATACCCCCACAAAGATAATCGACCCGCTAGACCGCTCGACCGCCTGCATTTTCGGGGACGGAGGAGCCGCTTGCACAGTCTCAAAGAGCGAGATTGACGGAATTTTGGGCTTTTCGTTCGGCACAGACGGCAAGGGATTTGACAGCATAATATGGCCAAATTCGGGCTTGCGCGGCTATGGAGGGGAAACCATGCGCGCAGATAAAATGGCAATGGACGGCTTTAAGATTTTCACATTCGCCTATAAAAGGGTCGCGGAGTCGGTCGCGGAAGTCCTTGAAAAAAACGGCATGTCCGTGCGCGACATAGACCTGTTTGTATTCCATCAGGCTGGGGAAATGATAGTCAAGTCTTGCGCCCAGCGCTTGTGTATTCCGACGGAAAAAGTTTATTACAAAATGCACGACATAGGAAACTGCGGGGGCGCGAGCATTCCCATAGCGCTCGCCGACGCCGCCATAACCGGAAGGCTAAAAAGCGGCATGAAAGTGCTAATATGCGCCTTTGGAGTCGGGCTGTCTTGGGGGAGCGCGATATTGGAGTGGAACTGTGCATTCACAGGGGCGTTTACCGATGCCGACTTTTCCAATTCTCCTAAGAAGCCGAAAAGCCAGCGGGCGGCAGACATCGCATAGTTTGGCAAAAATCTTCCCCTTATTTGCCCGCCCTTTTCGATATTAAGTATTGGAAACAATAATGCTCCTGCGGCGCCGCCCTGCCTCCCAATGCCATACAGTTGCGGCGGATTTCATATTTTCTGCAGACAAACGCGCAAAACAGTTTTAGTGGACGTCGAACTTTTTTTAAACTATCTGGGCGCTATCTGATTTGCAACGTAAGCGCATTAGCAAATGCATACAAAACCACTGCGGGTTGATGAATGCAATTGCAATGCCGAAAATCTGCAATAAACTTTCAAGCTTGCTATGTGCTTGCGCATTGCCGCGCGCCTGCAATTCGTCACACGGCAAAAACCGCCGCGAAGTTGTTGCCTACATGGCTCGACGCCGCGCAAAGAATCTTTTTGGGGGATTTCGGGAGCGGGAAATTGTCTATTTCCGCAATACCCGTTTTTTGCCGCCAAATTGGAATGCCTTTTTTAAGGCAAAACAGAACTTCGGCAAGCGCGGATATAGAGGAAGCCGACTCGATATACCCCGTATTGAATACATTTGTGACAATGCCAGCACTTGGGAAGTGCCTGCGCCAGACATTCAGGATTTTTTCGTCCTGGGCGTCGCCGCGCGGACTCCAAACGAGCAAATCTATCTCAGAATCCGCCGTTTTCGCCTTAGCCAAAGCGTCGTTTACTGCAATCTCAAAACCCTCAGAACCGAGATTCGCACCGCAAAAATCGCCCGGCTCCTCGTATGAAGCGAAGGATAAAATCGAGCCAAACACTTCCGCATTTCTTTTTTGTGCGGACTCCATCGTCTCGAGAATGAATGCGCATGCGCCTTCCGCATACACTGTTTTAAATGGATCCGGCGAACCCGGCCTAAAATTTTGAAGTTCGCTTTCGGAATAAATATTTCCGATTTTGTCGTAGCCCGCAATCTGCTGCGCGTAGAGCTCGTCGGCGGCAAACGCAGCCATTCTTTCGGCACGGGCTTCGCGCAAGACATCCGCCGCGTACCCTAACGCCTGCAAGCCGCCGTTTGGCCCAGGCGTAAGCGTCAGGTTCGCACCCTTCAATTCAAGCGCCTTTGAAACCCAGCCTGCCGTGGAGTTTGCCGTTACGTTTGAAAAACACCCGACGTCTCCGCGCCTCTCTGGATTTGAGAAAACCGCGTCCATGTGCGGGCTTTCGCAAGAGCCTCTGGCAATCGCCGAAACTAAGCCCGTCTTTTCGGAGTCCGCACGCGCGAGCCTAATGCCGGCCCTGTCAAAGGCGCGCTTTACTGCGAGAGTAGCGTAGGTGCTTATATTGTTCATTCCCGAAAAATCCACGCGCCTGTCCAAGCGCCTGACGTCGAGCTTGGGAACTAATCCTCCCAAACACCCCGACTCAAACCTCTCAATTTTTGCAATCGCCGACTCTCCGTTTTCCAATGCGCGTATATTTTCTTCAATTCCCGCGCCGAGCGGGGAAACGATGTCGAAGCCCGTCACAACAATTTCTGAATCGCGCTTGCGCTGCGGCCTCTGCCCGGCGATAAAATCGCGCTTTGAAATTACGACAGCCGCATTGTTGCCTCCGAACGCGTAGTTTGCCGATATGAAACAGTCATACTTGCCGTATTTGTGTTCCGAAAGGGCGGAAATTTCGCATCCAGGGCGCCTGCCAATATTGCGCTGTGTCTTCGGGATAAAATCGTCGTTCATTGAAACAACTTGGCATGTTGCTTCGAGTATGCCTGTTGCTCCCATGCAGTGCCCCATGTAGGACTTTGTTGATGTCACGGGAACATCGAGCCCTCCGAGGAATTTAGCAATTCCCTTTGACTCCGCCTTGTCGTTGGCGGAAGTTCCAGAACCGTGGGCATTAATGCACCCCAAGTCGCTCACTTCAACGCCTGCGTCGGCCGCGGCGTTTCTTAAAGTGCGGAAGACACCGTCGCCGCGCGGATCCGGCTGGGTCGGGTGGTGTGCGTCGGCTGTGGTTGCGTGGCCGATTATTTTGCATTTGCACTCCGCGCTCCTCAAAAGCGCTTTGCCGAGGTTTTCCACAACCCAAAATGCGGCGCCTTCGCCTATATTCATTCCCTCGGGGGTCGAGAATGGAGCAATCTTTTCAGGCGAAACTACTTTAATTGCGCTAAAACCCGCAAAATTCGACAATGCGAGCGCGTCCGCCCCGCCCACTATCACGATGTCGCACCTTCCCGATTCGACGAGGGTCTGCGCAAGACCTATCGCCGCGGTGGAGCCCGAACACGCCGTATTTACCATCCAGCACTCCCCTCCGAAACCGACAGCCGAAACTAGGGCCTTTTGTAGGGCGTAGAACTCGGATTGCGTCGATACGCTCCTGTTGAAATCTACTTTCTCCCCGTATTTCTGGCGGTACTCGATTTCTCCCGAATTCAGCCCCGCATTGCAGGTGGCAAGCACATATCCGATTTTTCCGGAATACGAGCCCAAATCAACTCCCGAATCTTCTATCGCAGCGCGAGCCGCGCATATCGACATCCTTATAAACGGGTCTGTGTATGTTTTAAGCTCCGATTCGCTCATGCGCGAGGCCGGATCAAACCCTTTGACCTCGGCGCAAATTTTCGATACAAACGCGGATAGGTCGAGCTTAGTTCCCTGCGCGATTCCGTCTACGCCTTTTTTTAGGGAATCCAAGACCTCCTTTTGGGAGCAGCCGAGCGGGGAAACTATGCCTATTCCTGTGACGGCCGCCTCCGAACCCACTCCGCGCACCTCCAAGCGCTTGGACACTTTTAATTCGTCGCCGCACCAAACGCTCGGCTCCATCTGGGCGAGATTTCTGGACTGGTTCATTTCATAAAATCCCTTCCAACAATTTACAAATTCGTCTTTAAGCCTCTGCGCCGACATTTTTGCCGGCTGGAAAACTACGTGGGCGCCGTTATATTTATACCACTCGCGCGATGTAATCCGCTTCTGCGACTCCAGCCTGCGCCAGTGGGGCGAGCCCGGGTACGGAGAAAAAATAAAAAATTCCGACATCGTAATTTTAGCGCGCGAGCATATTTCGAGGACCCTGTCTGAAACGCCCTCGCCGTCCCAATCGCGGCCGAGCCCGAAAGACGCAAAGAAGCTTATGTCCATTCCGCGGAGCATATCTACAAACTCTGCGAGCTTCGACAGCCCCGAGTCGTCCCCCCTCATAACCGCAATCGAAGCGGGATCCACATTCAGCGTACAATAAAAATTCCGCACGCCTGCTTTTGCCGCGCGCCTAAAAAACGCCTCGTCCGAGTTTAACGCCATAGTGGACGACACAAAAAATTTCCGCCCCAGCCCCTCCACTGCGTCAAAGAATCTCTCCGCGTACTCCCTTACCGCCTTCTGGGGGAAAAACAAAGAATCATCGGTAAGGTATATATTCTGGTGCCTTAGCTGTTTTATCTCTTCAACCGCCATATCCACCGGCTTAAAGCGCATTCTGTTTCCCATGTGGGCGGGAATGATGCACATGGCGCAACCGTACGGGCAGCCGCGCGTAAGCTGTATTAAATCCTCGTCCCAGTCGTAGCACTTTTTGTCGTAAAAAATATCGCGGCGCGGCATAGGCATTTGCGACATATCTACCGGCTTGGAAGATTTATATATTTTTTTAAGCTCCCCGCGCGAGAAGTCGGCGAGTAGCTCCGGCCAAGTGTATTCGCCCTCGCCAACGCATACGGCGTCCGCCACGGCGAGGCATTCGTCGGCCATGAAGCTCGGGAACATTCCCCCCATTACAACGGGCTTTCCTGCGGCGCGGCATAGGCGGGCGATTTCGAGGGCGCGCGTGCCCTGCGGGGTAAAGCAGTTTATTGCGTACAAGTCTGTGCCGTCGCAGAAGTCCAACTTTTCCCCTGCATTGTCGTCAACAAACGCAATCTCCACGTCTTTCGATGTCAGGCTTGCGAGGATGGGAATCCCAAGCGAAGGCGGGCATGTAAACTTGCCAACCGTAAAGAATTTGCTTTCGGCCTCCATTTTTGAGACCGATTCGAGAAATTTTTCAAACCGCGGATATACAAAAGTGACTTTCATTTTAAGCCCCCAATTTTTGAAGATGCAAGGCGCAAATCAATACGCAAAAAACCAGATTCTATTTTGAGAACGCGCGGAAGATATACGCCATTTTTTGTAGTGTAGTCGGAAAATTCGACGCCGACATTTTCAGTTCGGGCAAACTGCGGCTTTCCGTCAACGGAATGGACGCGCAGCTCGCGCGATTTTACGCAATCGTGGAATCCGAGAGCCAGGCGGAAGATATCCGCGGCGAGTCCGCCGACCTTATCTTTGTCGCCAAGCAGCTCCGAAACGAAAAGCTCGCACTTTTCAGCCCCGGGCGAAAACCTGCCCTTTATCAAAGTTCCCGCCGCAGAATCCACCGCCATTACTGTTTCGCCGCCGCTTTTTTTTACGACATACACGGAAATCGGAAGTTCCCTTCCCCAAAAGGACATTACCCCCCTCTGCACATATGAGCTGCAGCGAGAAAGCCCGAATACCGCTCCGTCTGCCCGGCAAATTGGCGGGAACGCAAAAATCAAAGCGCACAGTATTGAAATAAAAAATCTCATTCTTTGCCGAAAACCAATTTGCAATTAAAGCTTCCGGGATTCGATATGTCGAACGCCCCAGTCAAATCCGCACTTCCGAACGACGATTTCTTTATGCGCATTTCAGTTCTGTCGCCGGAGGCGTCGTATATAGTGACAGTTTCCGGCTTTGGCGGCTTGCCCGTTATCTTTATTGACTTAATAGCCTTTGCCATAAGCGGATTTTTTGGTGTAAGCACAATTTCGTTTCCGGACTTATTTGACACACTGAAAAGGTTGTCGGGGACTTTTTCGCCAGAAAGCACGCCCTTTAACCCCGCCATTATTTCCGACACCGCGCGCGAGCTCGGCATATCTACGCGCTTCCACTTGCCGTTATCGAACTCAAACGCCGCCGAATCCGCCCCGTCAAAAATCATCGCCGAAACAAACGGCGCGAGTGTCTGCCATCTAACCCTGCCGGAGGCGTCGGAGGCAAGCAGGCATTTTCCTTCTATGGGCTCGTCAAAAAAGCTCACGTATTTTTTCGTTTCAAAAAGCAGGGCGCAAGCTCCCCCTTTCGCAAATGCGGACGCACACGCAAAAAACAGGCATAACAATAAAAAAAACCTCTTCATAAAACTCTATAAACAGTAAGAGCGGCCATCGACGCGCTCGAAAGCGAATATTGCGCATAAAGGCCGATTCCCATTGAAAGTGCGGCGCCAGCCCCAAATGCCGAAGCGCTGTAATTCCTTCCGGATAAATCCTCCAAATATGTGAATCCTCCAAAATTTAGCGACACCCCCTCGAGAAGTTTCTCTGAAAAGCCAGACAGTCTACATGGTGTAAACCAAGCTTTAATGCTGTCCGCCGAAATTCCCGCCCCGGAGAGCGATTCTTCAATCCAGGCAGTTTCATGCTTTGGATTTTTGGAAGAGCGCCTTATTTTTAGCAGCATAATCTCAGCCAGCGGACTGCCTTCACAACAGCCCTCTTTCCCGACAAAATAGGCGGCGCAAGAATCCGAAAACGCGCGCGAGCCTTTCGGCAAGCGTTTTCTCATGGCGTATTCCGCCGCGAGGCTGTTGTACTCGTCGCCGCCGGCGACAATCGCCGCGGCGCAATCGCCGTTTCTTATCCGCGCGCAAGCCTCCATTAAAGCCGCCTCAAAAGATATTTCCTTGGCAGTCGAAGCGCAATTGTACGCAAAGCATTTAAAATATCCGGCTATCGCCGAAGGCGGCGCATTGTGCACGGAATTTGTAAAAGCCGTCGGCAAAGGCGCGTCGGAAACCATAAAGTTTTCCAAAAACCTGGAAGTCTCGGACACCATTCCAAGGCCTGTCGAGCAGCTGACGCAAACAGAATCCCCGAATTCGGAAACTTTTGCTTGTGAAACAGCTTCGCGAGACGCCGAGATAAACATTTTTTGAAGTTTTGCCCACTTGCGTTTTTTGAGGACGGGAATGTCCGGCAAAAGAGAATTTTCGTCCACCAGCGCAATTTCTCCGGGCTCAGGCAGCGTATCGAAACCTGCATTTGCGCGGGAAGCCCCTGCCCCATATATAAAAATTCCGCCTTCTGAAATAGGCTCATGCGCATTTTCTTCAAAAATCCCTCCCGCTTCGAGATTGCCGACATATATCGCAGCACATGAATTGTTTCCGCCGAAGCCGAGACTTACAGATAGCGCAGTCTTTGCGTGAGAGGGCTTTTCAGCGCGTTCGAGCGGCCCAGGGCAAGATCCGGAAACATACCCAGCTGAAGGCGGAAGCATTCCCTCTCTCAGCGCATCAATTGCAATTATTGCGTTTAAAATGCCGCTCGCGCCAAGCGTATGGCCAAAAATCGACTTCACAGAAGAATACGGCGGCACGTTCTCTCCGAATACGCCCTTCAAGGCCGAGAGCTCCGCGGAGTCGTTCGCGGGAGTTCCTGTTCCGTGCGCGCAGTAATAAGATATGTCGGCAACAGTAAGCCCTCCCTTGCGCATGCACTTCTCAATCGCTTTCTTTGCGCCTTCGCCGCCCGGGTGAGGAGAAGTCGCATGGTACGCGTCGCAAGTTGACCCGAAAGATATAAATTCCGCAAGCGCCCGCGCGCCGATTGGGAGATTTTCGCGCGCGCACAGAATAACCACACCGCCAGCTTCGCCCAAATTTATGCCGTCCCTTTCAGAATCGAACGGCCTGCAATCGGACTTCGACAAGAGCCCGAGCGAACCAAAGCCCTCCACCGTTATGCGCGAGAGTGTGTCGGCGCCGCAGACTATCGCGGCGTCGCACCTGCCCTCCGATATCGCAAGGCACGCGGATTCGAGAGCAAGCGACGAGCTCGAGCACGCGGTGGAGTACGTCGCGCATTCTCCCTCCGCCCCCGCGCGCCGCGCAACCAGCTCTGCCATAGCGGAACATTCGTAAAACTTGAATGCCGGCGGCGCTCCTTTTTTGGCGCTTTTTAATATTTTTTCAAACGCATTTTCGGACTCCAATATTCCCCCTACGGAAGTTCCCGCATAAACGCCGATTCTTTCAGGCTCGAAGCATGAAAGCGACACTTTTTCAAGAGCCTCGTCGAGGGCCTCAAACAAAATATTTGCGCACCGCGGAAGTTTTTCTGAGTGCTCCACGCATGCCTCTCCGACATGCGTTTTTTCGAAACGGCGCGAAGCGTACAGTCCGCAATCTCCGAAAGGCTTAAATAAAAATCCGGACTTGCCGAAGCTTGCGCGAAACGCCGCGCCCGCCCCTTTGCCGGAGTCGCAGCATAGGCCGTAAGATATTACTGTCGGGCGCCTTCTCATTTGGCGTTTGCCGCTATGTAGTCGGCGAGCGCATTCACCGATGCGAACACCGTTGACGCCGAAGTTTTATCCTCGACAGAAACCCCATACTCTTTTTCAACCATGACGACGAGTTCGAGGGCGTCAACGGAGTCGAGCCCGAGCCCGTCGTCTCCAAATAGCGGAGTGTCTGAGTCGATTGAGTCGGGCGACATGCCTTGGAGGTTTAGGGCGGAAATCATTTTTTTCTTTATGTCTGAAACGAGAGCTTCTTTGTCCATTTTCAATAATTTGTTAAAGCGTTAAAATCTATCCGCGCCAAGTTGCGCCGACAAGCAAAAACGGCGCTAGAAAATAGCCGGGCTACCGCGCGGCGCCCTACGCTGCGACTAAGCCTACATTTTAAAATCGGATAAAAAACCTGCAAAAAAAGCCCTGTTTTCCGCAATATATTTTCCCTTCCTAAAATATGCGCGGAAATTTTTATTTAAACAGATATTTTTAACAGGCGCCAAATGCGCCGCAAACGTTTTTTTAAGAGCGCAAGGATTTCCGAAAATGCCCCATTTCCCATTGGGAAAGAAATTATTTTTCGTCGCCAAAAAAATCGTAAAAATTGTACCATTGGTACGGATATTTTCTCAAAACTCCTTCGAGGTTGGAAAAGTATTGCGAAGCACCCGCGCTTGCCGCCTCGTCCGCCGTCGAGCAGCCTGAAAGGTCTATGTCTTTGCAGAACATGCGGTACTTAAACATAGATTCCCTCATGCAAAATATCTGAAGCACCCGCGCCCCCGCGCGCCACGCGCAAATGTACGGCGCCCCAGGAGCCTCGATTCGCGAGCCGAGAAAATCGGCGCCCGCGCTCCTTCCGCCAGCATTTCTATCTGCATGCATTGCGGCAATTCCGCCCCCGCGCAATATTCCGTATATCGCAACCGCCGACATCGAATCCGAACTGTCCAAGACAACTTTCGGCTTTTCTCTCCTGCGCGATGACTCTACAAGCTTGCGGATTTCAAGCCTCTCGCGGTCGGCGCCCAAAATTGCGGCCTCCGGGAAATTCTCCGCAAGTTTTCCCGCGGCAATAGCCCAGCCCCCGGTGTGCGAGGCAAGCACGAGCGTCCCGCGGCCTTCCTTCGCGGATTCCCTTATTATACTTTCGGCGCAATCGCGCACTTTAATGCTTCCGCAGCCTGAAAAATAGGCGGTTCTATCGAGAATTGAAACGCCGAACGAGAAAACCGACTTATACGCGCGCAAAGAAATTGTCGGCACCCGGCAGCCAAAAATCCTCGAAAGATACGCGCAAATCGGCGCCACCGCGCGCCTCCTAAAAAGAATAAAAAACGCAGCGACAAACACAAGCAGCCCGTACGCCGGAACGAGCCCTATTTTCAGGAGGGATATAAACGCGAGAGTCCCCCAATATCCGCCGTAGGACTTTCCGCTCCAAGCCACTTTTTTATTTGCCATCGAATTCCCCTCCAAGGATTTTTGCGAAGGCAGGCGCCGCCAATACCGACGCGCACAATATCGAAAATATGGAAATCCCTGCCGCCGCCCCAAGCCCGCTTATGACAGGATGCCGCGCAAACGCAAGCGCGCCGAAAGCCGCCGTAGTTGTAAGCGCCGAAAGCAGTACGGGGCCCGCCGTCGACACCCCTTTTTTCTCCCTTACAGCCGCCCACATAATCATAACCGCATAGTCTTGGGCGAGGCATACCGAGAATATCACAAAAATAAAGTTTGTAAGCGTTATCGGCACGCCGCACACGCGCATCAGCGCAAAGCACCACACAAGCCCCGCGCAGACGCACGCCATTGCGCATGCCGCCATTGCCGCCGACCTGAGGGAAACAGCCAAAAATATTCCGACCACAGCCAATGCGCACAGCGCGCACTTCAAGAAAATTCCGCGCGTTTTGTTGGAAATATGCTCGCCCAAATACTCCATATCCAAAATAAAGGCATTCCCGTCTGCCGCCTCGACTATCCGCGCGAGTTCCGCCTTTGACGCACCGTCATTCAAATACACGGGCGCACATACGGCCGCGACACCGCCGCCTTTAAAAATTCTCTTTGAGAAAATTTTCGACAGCTCCCCGCTATCTTCTATTCCCACAGATTGCGCCCGCGCCGATGCTATAAAATCCAATGCAGGCTTAAAAATTTTGAAGGATACCCCGTTTTTTGCGCATTCGGCCGAGAGACTGTCAGAAAAACTTTTTAGCCTCTCGGCAGTCCAAAATTCCTCCCACGCGCCTATGTTGCGGCAACTATCGGAGCGCGGAACGAGAAGCCCCGAAAGCATTGCCGGCGATGCCTTCGGATACGACAGCGCCGCCGATTCCGCCGATTTTAGCGAGGCGAGCGCCGACTCCAAATTGTCGCCGTACGCCACTATCTGGGGAGATGAAATCATATTGCCCCACAACCTTCGGATATTAGAATCAGCCGCTTCGCTCTCAGGCAAAAGCGCATTCATAGAAGAAATTTTGCCGTCAAAGCGCACATTTAAAGCAAGCGGCGCCGCTACCGCGGAAATCGCAAAAACCAAAATTAAAAAAGCGCGCGGACTGCTGAATTGCGGCCTTAGAATCCGCTTTGACACCCTTTCGAGCAGCGCCGCCCTCACGCTTCCTCCGCCTGCCGAAACCGCAAAGGCGGGTAGCGCGCATAGAGAAAACACGGCGGAAGCCAAAACACCCACAAACCCGAATGCTCCCAGCTGCACCATTCCGCCCCCGAGACACCCGACAATGACAAATGCCATTAGGGTAGTCGAGCATATCACCAATATTGGCGCGGCGAGCTTTCCCGCGACTCCCGCCGCAAAGCGGATGTCAAACCTGCCCTTTAAATCGAGCGGGCAAAGCACATGCACTGCGTAGTCTATTCCGACCCCGAGCGCGATAGACGCAAACGCCACCGAAATTGTCGAAATTTTGCCGAAAACCGCACCCGCAAAGCAAAACGCCGCCGCGCTCCCGAGAAGCGACGGCATAACGGCAAGAGGCGCAAACAATTTGTTTCTAAAAGCGACAAAGCACAGCGCAAGCATCAATACGCAGGTTGCAGCCATGCATGCGTACGAATCCGAGCGCGCGATTTTTGCGTTGTCGGCGGATATTCTATAAGAGCCGGTCCAGTCTATTTTAACGCCGCTTTCTAAGGCTCTCGAGCACGCTCTGTCGATTGATTCGCACACTTTTGCCGAGGCTGTTGAATCGCGCCCATTGGCGTCGGAACGCGCGATGAGCAGAAAATTTTTGCCGTCCGTGTCTGATATCAAAGAGCCGTCGAATTTGTATTCAGCCCCTCCGCCGGACAGCTTTTTTAGCTTTTCGAGAACGAGCGGTATAGTTCCCGCCGGATCCGAAACAAAAGCCGATTTGAATACGGGCGCCTCGAAGCCCGACATTCTTCGCATATAGTATGAGAAGCGCTTTTTTATAGAATCGGGCGATATTGAACGCTCCAATTCCGATATATTGCAAATTTGCGGATAGACCTTCGGGATTTCCGCGGCGGCGCGGGAAGGATCCGGGAATGAGTCGAATTTGAATCCCTCCTTTTCCAGCTCATCGCGCAGTTTTAATGCGCACACGCGCGCGGCGCCCTCTGGCCCGCCCGAAACGTTAAAATAGACGGAGTTAGAAACGCCGAACCAGTCGGCGGCCATGCGCGCGTTTTCGAGCTGGGAATCCCAAAACGGGATAAGGTCGTACACGTCGGTTTTAAACGGCGCGTGTTTTGCGACAATTACCGCAGCCGCACAGAGAACGGCGGCGGCTACCGAAAAAAGAAGCCTGTGGAAATAAGTAAACTCCGCGATTTTCTTTACAAAATTCATTTTTTTACGGAGATTTTTTTTAACGCTCCCTTTGGAAGAAATACAGCCAGAAAAGCCAATTTTGCGTTCATTATGGAGAATTTTACCGTATCCTTAAAAGGTTTGTAATGCGACGCCCTCAAGCTCTCAGGCGTATAAATTACAGGAATCGGAAGCTCTATTATTCTAACGCCCGCCCACGCGGCGCGGACGAGCAGCTCGGCCTCGTAGGCGAATCCGCCCACCCCGGTTTTTAAGGCCGACACCTTTGCTATGGGATAGCACCTATACCCGCACTGTGTGTCGGATAAATTTATGGAAGTCTCGAAGCGAAACCAGAAATTGGAAAATTTATTCATGAACCTCCGCTTGGGCGGCACAGACGGGGACGAGAAATCGCGCACGCCCGTGATTATGCAATCGGGATATTTTTGCGCCATATCCGCAAACTTTGCGAACATTGAAGGAGGATGCTGCCCGTCGGCGTCGAGCGTCACGGCATGCGTAAACCCGCGCTCCGCAGCGGCGGAAAAGCCGGTCTTTAACGCCTCCGCCTTTCCCCTGTTTTGCTCCGAGCGCAAAACTTCGCATCTTTGACGCGAGTTCTTTATGGGAACATCGGAGCCGTCGTCTATTATGAGGGCAAAAACTTCATCAGGCAGGGCGCGGACAACGGCGTCGATAGTATCGGCATTGTTGTGCGACGGAATTATCGCGCAAATTTTTACGTTTGCCGCCCGCTCTCTTTGAACTTGAAATGAATCGCCCATATGTTAAGAATTTTTATTACTTTTTTACAAAAACAAAATCATTGCAACACAAATGCCCAATAATAAGGAAAAACTGCAACGCAGAAAAGAAATATCGCTGCTGTTGAAGGAAAAATTAATAGAGGCGCTCGACATTCCATACGAACCGCGCGACATATCCGAAGACATAGCCCTGATAGGCTCCGGGCTCGGCCTGGACTCTCTCGACGTGCTTGAAATAGTATTATGCGTCGAAAACAATTTTGGGGTCAAGGTCCCGGAAGGACAGACGCTCGCGCTGAGATCGCTAAACACACTCATAGACTTTATAATATCGGAACAAGATAAGAAATGAGAGAACTTGCCCTGAAAAAATTTTGGGAGGAGCGCGGCGCAAAATTCGGAGAACTCGGAGGGGCGCAATGCGTGGAGTCGTTTGCTGACGCGGAAAGCGAATACAAGGCGATACGCAATTCCGCCGGCCTTTGCGATTTCTCCTTCATGAGAATAGTGGAATTTCCGGAATCGGACGGCATCGACTACCTCGATACGGCGCTTGCCGCAAACATATTGAAGCTGCGCTACGGAAGAATAATAGACACATTCTTGTGCGACGAAAACGGCAAGATAACCGCCGAAGTGTTCGTTGCCAACATAGACGACAAGGTCTTTGCGTTCACCGAATCGCTAACAGACAGCGCGGAAATTTTGGGGGAAGGCGGAAATGCGAAAGACGCCACCAAAGATTACGCGATTTTCTCTGTTGACGGGCCAAAGGCGTGGGAAGTCGCGCGCGACATATTCGGCTCGGACATTTTCAACCTGCCGTACCTTGCAATAGAAAAATACGATTTTGAAGGCGATTGCGCATACCTAATGCGCAACGGCAAAACAGGGGAATTTGGATACAGTTTTGTAGTCCCCTCTGCAAAGGCCGAGGCGATGGCGCAAAAGCTCTGCCAAGCAGTTGAAAATGCGGGAGGAGCTCTTTGCGGAACAAAGGCGCACGCGGTCGCGCGCTTGGAAAGCGGATTTTTTAACATATACAAAGAAGGCGCATTGGTCGGCGACCCCATAGCGCTCGGTCTCCAATGGATGGCGGACTTCTCAAAGGACTCATTTTCCGGTTCGGAAGCCGTATATAAAGTGCGCGAAGAAGAGGCGAAAGCAAAAATCACCGCTGTTGAGGGCTCGGGAGTCGAAAAAGGCGCCGCCCTGTACGACGGAGATAAAAAAATAGGGGAAGTCATCACCTCGACAAAGTCTGTGTCCCTCGGAGACAATATAGGGCTTGCGCTAATGGATAGCGAATGCGCGTATCCATCGCTCGAGCTCTCAACAGCCCCCGGCGGCGAAGTCAATGCGAGGACTGTCACGAGACCCATGACAGTATCCGAAAGCCTGATAAAGGGAATGCAACAATAAAAATATGGCCAGGAGAATAACGCGCAGAATGGCGATATCGCCGGAGTTCAGAGACATCGACCTCATGGGCGTAGTCCACAACTGCGTGTATTTCGAATGGTTTGAGCGCGGCAGACTTTCGATAATGAACGAAGCCTTGAATTTTGACGATGCAAAAAAACTAAATATAGCAGTTCCCGTCGTCAAAAATTCATGCGAATATCAAGTGCCTGTGAGACTCGGCGACAGCCTTGAATTATTGACGCGCCATAAAATAGAAGATCCGTTTTCGGGCAAGCTCGAATTTACGCACGAACTTAGAAATGCGCGGACGGGGGTCCTGCATGCTTACGGAGAGTGCGTATGTTGCGTGGCGGATATCCGCACTATGAAACTCGTGCGGAGCTTCACCCCGGAAATAGCCGAAAAATATTTGCAACTTAAATAGAATGGGCGAAAAAGTAGCGATAGTAACGGGTGGCTCGCGCGGCATAGGCAAAGCGGTAGTCGAAAAATTTGCGGGCGCAGGGATAAAGGTGTATTTCACATACGCAAACTCTGAGGATTCCGCGGCAAAGCTTGCGGGGGAATGCGGCGCGACTGCAATACGCTGCCCCCAAAACGACTCCGAAAAAATAGCCGAAACAGTCGATAAAATATACGCCGAAAACGGGGCGATAGACATTCTCGTAAACAACGCGGGCATTACGCGCGACAATTTTCTAATGCTAATGCCAAAACCGTCGTGGAGGGAAGTGATCGAGACAAACCTCAACGGAGCCTACGAATGGACAAAGTGCGTAGCAAAAAAAATGTACGCGCGCAAAAGCGGCTCAATAATATTCATATCGTCGGTATCAGGGCTTGTAGGCGTTGCGGGGCAGACAAACTACGCCGCAAGCAAGGGGGCAATATGCGCGTTTTCGCGGGCGTGCGCCGCCGAGCTCGGCGCAAAATCAATAAGGGTAAACACAATTTGCCCAGGATTTATAGATACGGACATGACCGCAAAAATCCCGAGGGACATTGCAAACAAGCAGCGCGAGCGGATTGTTTTAAAACGCTTTGGAAAACCTGAGGAAGTTGCAGAAGCCGCGTTTTTTCTTGCGTCGGACGGGGCGTCGTACATAACGGGCCAGACTCTCGTAGTCGATGGGGGGCTCACAGGCTGCGTCTAATATTTTTTACCTTAAAAATTTTATAATTTTTTTTAACGTATTTTTGCGGCGCGAGTTTGGTGATTTTTGTAATTTGACCAAACTTTGCCTACGAATAAAAAAAGGTTGCGCGCATTGCTGCGCGCCCTTTTCCTCCGCATATTGCCTGTCGGATAAAATATAAAATTCCACAGTTTTACGCCAGACCCCTTTTTCAAAGAAATCCCTTATTTCCTCCCAAGTCTTTCTTATTTTCTTATCCTTGCCTTTAAAGCGCCCAATCCAGTAAACCGCCCCTCTGGAAACGAGCAAAGTTCCCATTTTTTTTAGTGGAGTTATCGTCCCCGCAAAATACGGTAAACTCCATACCGGTCGCGCCTTTGCCAAGATACGCCTTTGTCGTTGTGAATTCTACTTTATGTTCAGACATAATTTCCTTCCATTTTTACAAATCGAAAAATAATATATAATATATTTATATGCCAATATTAAACACTAAATGAATATAGGTTTTATTGTAATTTGATTATAATAATTTCATATAAATAATCTACTACATTTCCGAATATTTAAGTGATTCTTAAAAAAAGACAGACACTTTCGGAATTTTTTAGAAAAAATCCGCTAAAAAAAATTTCCTCCGAAACTAAGAGACGGCAAAAGCTAACTAAAAAAAATTGAAAGCAGGCCGAAAGAGCAAGGAAGCGCCCTTTTTCACTCCCGAGAACGTCGCCGACATTCTCCCGAAGCTAACGGACGTGTTAACATTATTGATTGCATTAACCCTTCCGAAAGAATCAATCCTGCCGCCTCGTTTAACCTAACTGGGAACGTCAGTACATTCTCCCGATTTTACGGCTGCGTTAAACCCTCCGAAAGAGATTCCCCTCAAGCCTCGTTTATCATTGGCAATACTATCGGAGACGTCTCAAGAATTTTGCCGGTGGCGCTAACTCCAAAAGAAAAGCTAAACCCCGCCTACCCTTCTATCCTCGCCAAGGCTAAAAATTCTTTTCATCGAGGCAAATAGAGACATATTTCCCGTCACCTTCATTCGGCCGGAACGCATGAGAGCTGAAACATTCCGGCGCGCAGACATAACATCGGCCCAATCTCCTGAAGCGACAGTTATAGTGACGTCTGCCGGATTGTCGCGCGCATTGTCCAAGAACGCGCATTCGCCGCCGCGCACGCTTAAAAGCATTGACCAGTTTTTATCCGGGAAAACAAATTTGAAGTCCGCCTTTTCAGGTGCCATCTTAGGATTTAACATTCCGCACATCTCATGCAAAAGAATCCGCGGGTCGGAAACCATTGAAAAACTTTCAAATGGAGTTCCATTGCGCCGCAATCGCCAAAAGACCTGCGCATTTTTTGCGAACGACTCCCTTCCGCGGCTAAGCGACATGCACATGGTGTCAATGCGCTCCCACGGAATGCGCCCCGTTTTTGCGAAGCACTCGCCCGCCGACTCAAATGCGGACAAGACTTTGCGAACCCTCACGCTGCCGAGCTCACGCATGGCGAAATATGCAGACTCTCCCCTCGTTATGTCTGCTACGTATTCAAAGCCCATTGCGTCTGCTATCATCTTGTACGTGTGCGACAACGCCTCAAATACATCGTCGTGCCTTCCCGAGCCTACACTTATAGATACGAACTTTTTGTCTTTCTTTTCAAATCCCGTCTCGTTAAGCATCTTGCCGTTTTCCGAATCGAAGCGGTACCCGCGCACAAACGGGAAACACCTGTCAAAAAAGCGCTTCATCTGCGCGCTCATAGAGTAAAAATATACAGGCGATAGACAGACGAGAGCGTCGGCGGAATCGAGAAATTCGATAGCCTCTGCCATATCGTCGTCAATCACGCACTTTCCGCACCTGTCAAAACCCGCGCTGCATGCGAAACAGCCGCGGCAATCGCCTATGTTTTTTTCGCTCAGGCGGAAATCGAGTATCTCTGCCCCGCCCTTTTTTAACCCGCGCAAGAAAAGGTTCCCGACGATTTCAGTCCCCCCGTTGTCGCGGGGATTTCCTCTGACATACAATATCTTCACAGTTTGACGTTTTTATCCGAAGCCAATACTATAGTGCCGGAAGCGGCAATATCCCTGCCCTTTCTGGCCTCGACCGAAAAGCTGTACAAGCCGCCGTATTCGCGCACAAATTTTGCGTTTGTGCTCAAAACGCCCCCCGCCTTAACAACCGATTTAAATTTGACATTCGCCGCTGCGAGAAAAAACACTTTGCCTTCGTGCGACTTGTCGCCGGACGCCTGCGCGTTTAAGGCAATCAGCAACCCGCAAGTTTGAGCGAGCGATTCCGTTATCATAACGCCCGGCATTATAGGCATGCCCGGGAAATGGCCCTTAAAGAACGGAAGCGTCGGCGGAATATCAAGCTCGGCGACAATTCCTTTTGAAGCGTCGCACTCCACGACCCTGTCAACCATGAGAAACGGCTCCCTCTGAGGGAGGAAGTTCATAATTTCCGACTTTTCCAACAACATTTGAAAAGAATAGAAAAAATGCGGCGTCAAATTCAAGACTTTTTGGATACCCGCATAATTTTACACTCGGCAGATATAACCCTAAACGCTTTTGCGGCAAGCGAATCCGCCGAATTGAAGTCCGACGGAGAAAGCGGAGACAGTATTTTTATATGGAACGCAAATCCCGTCTTTTCGGGCAATAGCGGAGTTCCGCGCGTAAATACCGGCTCCGAAGACACTATTGCAGCTGGCACAATATCTATCCCCGTCCTGCGCGACAACCTAAAAGCCATACTTTTAAAATCGCCCAACCGTTCTCCGTTCATTCTCGTGCCCTCGGGGAAAATTATGAGATTGCAGCCCCTGCCGACAGCGTCAGATATTTTTTCCATAGCCCGCTCAATGTCTCCGCGTGAGCCGTCGCCGGTAGATATAAAGTCAAAAAAGCGCGTCAAAAGCCATATGGCAAGAATCGAATCGTACTTGCCCTTGACGACGACAGCCGCATTTGGAATTTGGGAGATTGCAAATAACGGGTCGAGCAACGATATGTGGTTAAAAGTATAAATGGCCGGAGATTTTTGGATATTTTCGAGTCCATCGATTTTTACTTTATAGCCACCGACGCTCGGGAAAATTGTGATGGAAAGCAGCCGAACGATAATTCGCAAGGCTGCATTTATTTTCTTTTTGTAGTCGCGCAACCCAAAGAGCGAGAGGATAAGGCAAATTCCAATAACCGCGGCAAAAACAATATTTGCCAGAGCAAATAAAAGGTAGCACAAACCTATGCGAAATTTTGCGAAAAATTTTTTAAACATAGCCCGCATAATTATGCTATTTTTTCGGTTCCGATTTTGAGAAATGCCATGCTATCAACCTTTGCACCGCGATTAGGACACCTATCAATAGCGCGAATACCCACAAGTTGCGCCACATTAGAGAATCCGAAGCTGCGGCTGAGCCTATGTAGATGACGACAGCCCCGATCGCGCCTTGTACAGCGAGATTTACGACAATATAAGTTGCAAAATTAGAGCGCAAGCCTCCCAATATCAGATTTTGTACAAAATAAGGTATGCCCGGTACCGCTCTGACAAAAAAATTGACATTAGCCAAATTGTACGGATTGGGTTTGATTTTAAACTTAATCAAAAGCGATTCGAGTATATTTGGCGGAACGATAAATCTTCCGAATACATATCCTATAGATGAGCTTATGAAAAGGCCCACGAGGCAAATAATCCAAGCCTGCAAAAATGGGAAAGCCGCTCCCGCAAAAAGATAGCATATTGATAGCGAAAACGGCAATGCGCACCCTATTCCCATAATTGCAAGGAAGATAAATGGATTATTGTTTGACTCGGCAAATTGCAGGCACAAATCGAGCAATTTGCGCCATCCGAAAATGTATTCGAAAGCTACGGCAAGAAATAGGAATACAAGAATTTTTACGGCAAATTGCTTCATATTGAGAGTGCAGTCGCAAGATATGGGAGAGAATAAAAAGAGTAGTATATAGAAAAATATATTGACTAATTTACAAGAATAAAGCATATTTGAAACTTTAAAAATAAGCCGAAATAGCTCAGTTGGTAGAGCAACGCTTTCGTAAAGCGTGGGTCGTCGGTTCAAGTCCGACTTTCGGCTCTGACTTTAAGACCTTGCAAACAAGCCACTTGCGAGGTTTTTGGGTCAACACCAAAGGTTGTGGAATAGGTTGATTTTTTAGATTTGCCTTTCAT